>Ga0209367_1003012_pt1 | contig 22659 bp, 11 predicted proteins | sample WorMetLIZISLAND2_FD_187412 | JGI IMG/M metagenome (GOLD analysis project Ga0209367, IMG submission 187412) | Marine gutless worms symbiont microbial communities from Max Planck institute for Marine Microbiology, Germany - Olavius geniculatus... ... | reverse complement strand
ATCACATCCGGTCACTCCGCCATATTCGTTCGGCCATCACTGATGATATGGCCAAATCAGTCACTTCTTCCCTGGTCTGCTCTCGCTTAGACTACGCTAATTCTCTTCTTTTCGGCACCACTCAGAAAAATATCAACCGTCTTGCCAGAGTTGCTGCCAGTCACGCTCTCCCTCGTGGTACTCACTCATCTGATATTCTCCAAGATCTGCATTGGCTCCCAATTGATCAACGCATTAAATTCAAACTTGCCACATTGACGTACAACATCCTCTCAACCTGCTTATCTACGTTCTCTGCTCAATTATCATAATCCCACACGTTCTCTGCGTTCTGCCAACACCAATCTTTTGTCGGTTCCACGTGTCCGCACAACCTTTGCCTCCCGCGGTTTTAGCATTGCAGCCCCCACAGTTTGGAACTCACTACCCTCTAGCATCCGTAGTTCTACCTCTGCAGACACTTTTCGTCGCCTTCTTAAAACTCATTGCTTCCAGCAGGCCTACTGCTCCCTCTAGCGGCTCAGCCAAGTGCCTCAGATTCGGCCACTGGCTGACATTGTGCACTTTAAATGCTTACTTATACTTACTTACTAAAAGCTTGGCCTCTGAAACATCAGTCGCAGTGTCACTGTGGCGTCGTTTTTACACAGATTTACAAGGCCACAGCGAAGTAGTCTGTTACAGTGCTATCGATCTTGTAGGTACAAAGGACTTGAAAAAAGGACTTGCTGGCAAAGCCTCCAAGTCCAAGTCCGAGTCCAGCAAAAACGGACTTAAGTCCGGGCTCGAGTCCAAGTCCGGACTCGAGTACTACAAGTCTGTTTCACTGCTATGACTGCAACTAAACGTTTCATAAAAAATATCTACATAAAGAAAGTATGTTGAACTTTTTTATGTGCCATCATGTCTAAAAAATTTAGTTACATAAAATTATTTCTGCACCTAAAGCTGATTGTAATCTGCTATCAACAGTCCTGATCACCCATAAGAATGAGACAGGCCCTCAAACATATCACAGGAAATTCGAAAATGCACTGCATAAGTCTTTGCCTAAATAATGCCTTTCCTCGTACCAGTTCGCGATGAAAATGTACTGAAGGCAACTACTGTAGACAATAAATTCACAAAACCTGAAAAGTTTAAAGGTCCATGGCCACGGTTAAACTCACTCACGCAATTTCTGTAGATTTAAATTAGACATTTAACCTCGCATATATAATATGTAGATTTGAGCTTCATAAATATATGAAATTAATGCGTGAATTCAAACGAAATGCGGCATTACGTTATGTTATGCGAAATATTCTAATCTATCAGCGTCTGCCGTGACGTCATGACCCTAGCCCATATAGATCATGAATATTAATGGCCTAACCGACGACGTCATCATTCTAGGCTAGGCCATAGCCTATAGACGTCATGAATATTAATTCATGGCGTCTATAAGCTAAACTCGTGATGTCATTGCAGACCGTCATGGCGGCACGTTTTCTACGTTGTTTTCGTAGATCGTCAACTTCAAAGGTAAATTTTTCCGTGTTGACAAAACGCTGAGCGCCGATATTACTGTCAAAGTTATCAGAAAATTCTGCACTTTCAGAAAAATGAATAAAATGTATATGTTAATTTTGGCGTCCACGGACCTTTAAAGTTACTTTTTATTCGCATCTTGGCTTGGGAAACGATAAGCAACTGACTGAGTCACTTAGTGCAGCCAAATCAAATGCTACAATGTAACTATACAACATATTTGCAGAAAAATTGCAAAAAAATGCAAAGTGGAGTAGTGGACAAACTTACCATCATCACCCTCCACATCTTCAGTAATCGCCTCCACTTCTCTCTGTTGGCAGTAAGTTCCTAGCAAACAATACAAAATACAATTACAACTGGGAGCAATGAAAAAATAATGCTTCTCAACAAAAACTTGTCCTTGGACAATGATCTACCATAGTTTTATCAAAATTAATGAACGACACTTGAAACGAAACTATGAAATATTTTTAATCACTACTGGCTCCAAAATTTATTAACGCTCAGTACAACAATTTATACAATTATTCAGCAGAACAGAAAGCAAGATGCATCTTGAACGCCATACATTTTGTTACTGCGAGCTTATGCCTACAAACTGTTTTAAACTGACTCAGGAAATGAAAAAACAAAAAAAAATAAAACAAAATGGTCGTTCAACCTCGGAACTCGAGTCCACGTAGTTGGAATGTGACGAATCCATTGCCCATCTCGACGATATGGACGAGGGCATTGAGGTAGTCCGATGCAATGATGAAGCAATCGCCCTGCAGCACGCTGCCCCAGCGCCCCAGCAGAAGGTCTCCACACAAACTGTGCTGCAGCGAGCGCGTCAGGTGCTCGTAGAATATAGAGTTGAGGTTGTTGTCGTCGGTGCCCGGATTGTAGTCCAGCTGTGAGACAAGTCGAGTGTTGGAGTGATCCACACGTTTTGTACTGCAGACCACACATGCATGAGAGATAACGAAGTGCTGTAGAAAGTCCGAGAAACAGAAACAGCTCGAACACAGTACTGCAAATGTGAACTCAAATTCAAGCATGTTCAACCAAACAGGACCACCAGAAAAATGGCCCCCAACGGCAACAGAATGCAAAATAATGAAAAGGTGCAGAAAGTCCAAGAAACAGGAATATCTTGGACACAGTACCACAAACGAAAACTTAGACTTAGGCAAGTTCGGTCAAACAGGGAACACCACAAAAAACGACCCCTACAGGCCACAGGATGTCAAACACTAACGTCACATTTTCAGACCTATAAGGTGCTTCCTTATAGCATTCTGTGACACTTTTCACTTTGTGCAGCTCAACATGTTCTGTCCTTAAAGCTCTGTACACCACATTATAAAAAATTATAATCTAAAGTTCACAACATTACAGCTGAAATACTGAATCCATGGAAAGATTTTGAACATTAATGTGAGAAAATTTACAGGATAACCCCCATGCTTCTATTGAACAAAACCGAATAGAGTTTAGATCCAGCCTTGTATGGGACACAACATAAAACAAAATGTTAAGCAGTGACAAAAGTATGAAAATGCTCACAAATGCTCAGCACTATCAAGAGTAAAGATTATGTAAATATAAAGACAGAAGCAGCTGGCAGAACAGACTGTCATAAACCTACTATTTGGCAAAAAAATGAAGAAGCGAAAATTACAATTTCATACACAGGGTGTGGCAGAAAAGTAGCCCCCTAAAGTGTTTCACTGTTTTCTAAGCAACTGTTAGAAATTTTAATTCAAAGTTTTACAGCTTTATTTAATATAATCTTCTACATTTAACTGTCAAGTAAAGTGTGATTCTGTTGTAAAACGTCAAAGATATAGATTTTTTACCACGACCACCTACCAATTTTTCAGCATTAAAAATGTTTAAGCTAAAATGCTATTTAATTTTCAAAAAACGGCTACCACGTTACTGCCGATGACGTTTGATAAACAGTAATTTATTTTGTTTATAAATTATTACTAAATCATCATTCTTTTAAAGCAATCATCAGCTGCCCATCGGGTTCATCTTCTAGCAGGACGGCACGCCAGCACACAAAGCGTGCAGCGCATGGAACATGACTGCGAGCCAGCTGTCTAGATTTCATCACAGAGGACCAGTGGCCTTCAAATTTGCCGAATGGACTATCATGTGTGGGTGTAATGTTGGAGGCTTACTGCAAGCTTAAAACAAAGCTGAAAAACTGCCGAAAACAATCGCCAAAATCAAGGAAACGCTTCAGGTTATCTGGGACAACCTGCCACAAAAACCGATCAATAAGATTGTGAAAGACTTCTCAAATTAAGCAACTGAAGGCTTGTGTTGAAGCTTGGAGCTGGCGGTGGACACTTCGAATAGTCTCAGTGACAATGAAATTCTGGCATCTTATCATTAGTTAACCGTGTTATTTCAACAAAGTAAATGAATTGGTGTTGTAGCTTAAACATTTTTAATCCTGAAAAATCGGTAGGCAGTCATGTAAAAGTCTATAACTTTGTCATTTTGTAACAGAATCAAATTTAACTTGGCAGTCAAATGTGAAAGGTTTTAGTAAATAAAGCTGTAAAATTTAAAATTAAAATTGCAAACGATTGCTGAGAAAACAGTGGAAAACTTCAGGGGGCTACTTTTTTGCTGCACCCTGTACACTTGTACCATTTATCAAGTTAATGGCCATTTCAGGATAAACCCACTGCCCCTCCATTTCTGTTCTCCATTTAGAAGAAGAAGATTTTGGATACGCCCGTTGCGTGGGAGCTCATCCTCTTGACGGCACTTTGAGCCGGCGAGGGCGGGGCCCAATTAAGCTAGCATAGCCTACAGCCCAAGTCAGCCGGATGGATGGCTCAAGTTAACAGCCAGCGCCTTTAACCGACTGGATTGGTATGCTTGCAGTCCTGGCCACAGGGCCTACTGTGGCGCAGAACTCGCCGTTTCTTCCCTAGCGATGGCCTTGACCACCGTTAGTACTCATTTTACCATCCTACGGAGGGTAGAAGGCTGAGTCGACCTAGTTGGCTGGCTCCGTACTGTAGACAGTCACCCATCTAAGTACTAACCGGGCCCAGCGTAGAGTAACTTCGTCTCATCCGAGACACGTTACCAACTACGCCATTTAGTCATGTGATAAAATACATTTAAGTACTAAGTACAAATGCAACATGACACGCATATGCACATAATTATAAACAAAATGCTGACCACCATCACGTTATTAAAAATAGTGCTGCTAAACAAATTAACACAGAAACATACTTGTAATCTTTCTCCCAGAATCTCAGTGGGCGTAGGTACGAGGTGATGAAGATAGCACTGCCAAGCAGAGGGTTGAGTGGGGCAGATAACAACGTGGACACAACGGCTTGTACAAACAGCATTGCTGAGTCTATGCACATCAGCTTCAGTTAAGAAGTTCTCGACTGTAATAAACATCTATATCTCTGAAACTAGAAACAAATTTTCACCAAAAAAAACAGAAAATCAGTGCTGGGGCAGCACAAACATCGACTGAAAATGGAGCTGCCAGCTGGCAAACACAACGAATTCAATGCAATAATTGTACATATATGACCAAAATGATCTCAGACCATATCTCTAACAAAATTCGACTGGTTAGTCCTTCAGCTCCATCCTCCACAAAAAATTTGATCAAAATGTGTTCATAATTTGGTAAGATACACTGCAAGTTCACTTTATGTGCTATTCTCTAATAGTGAAGAATCCAAAATTTTTATCCATAATCCAGATGACTCCGAAGTGCCACAAATTTTAATCATTTCCTCCTTGGACCACAAGCAACCCATCCACAGAATCACAACAAAATCTGTTTATAACTTTTGAGTTATCAAGCTGACAAACAGACAGACAAAGAGACAGACTGTCACATCACTCCCCCACTCCACTCCACCTTCTATGGTGCAGGTCATTAATTTTTACGCGCGAAAGCAGCTACTGCTTTCAGCGCGTCTTAGCCATCGCAATTCTGTCAGTCCGTCGATCCATCTGTCACACGGGTGGATCAGTCAAAAATGGTGCAAGCTAGAATTACCAAATCTTCACTGTCGGCTGCACGGAAGACTTTAGTTTCAGGAACCGTAAGGCTTTTCTATGAATTCAAAGGGGGTCACCTCGAACGAGGGCGCTAAATGAGAGGGGAGTAGGCAAAATTTGCGATTTTTGGCCAATAAGTCAATGTATCTCAGTAACGGTGCGAGATAGGGCCTAGGTTACTATTAATCACTAATAGGAAGTCATACACTGGCTCTCGATTGGCACCGAATTCAATGACCATGAATGACCTTGAACGCCAAAATAGCGGGTTTTATGGATTTTTTTGGCAATTTCGGGCTGCGACACAAGTCTATATCATTCACAAGGTGGCACCACGAAACTATCATTATGCGATCCAGATAGAGAATTTGGTATTTGTATACTAACTTAGCGCGAACACCCCAATTTTCAGCTAAACTACTGAACAGGAAATGCCATAGGTTTTTACGTGTCTCGTGAGCATTAGCTCAAATTTCTTGTTACTCCTCACGCGCTACGTTCCTAACATAGCGAAGAGAAGTATATGAGATCAGTGTAATATTGAAGACCGACCGACGACCGACCTCTGTTCCTGGAAGAGCCTTCCTGAAAGAACTTCAAACGGCCATATCTCCATAACAGTGAGAGATAGACGCATGCATTTAGGTATAACAGGATAAATGGCAACTAGCGTCATCGACCATTATTGGAATTTTTCTTCTCAGTTCCTAAAATCGGGCAATATTTTATGAACTTTGGGGAGACAATTTCCAATAACGACCTCGACGCCAGTCACTATTAGTATAATATTAAACGGGTCTCATTTAGATGCCGGGTCTCTAATACAAGCCGAAAGGAATGAATAAGCTCTCAGAAAAATACAAAGAAAATGATGCGAGTGAGATGTACATTAGATTGGTCAGAATCTAATAATATTTCTTGTTCCAAATGACAACCAGCTAACAAAGCAGACACTGTCACTTGCATCATTGAAGTCTTTCTGACAAACGGGTGCTATAAAAGTTAGATTATTATTATTATTATGATTATAAAAATATGACAAGCAAAATTCTATGTGCAGACAAAGGATACGTGGCACAGAAAACGGCTGTGCAAATGCGTGAAATGCTGAGCCCCAAGTGATCTGCCATGGAGCAATGTATGTCAGTATGAACCGCAATTTCAACATAAACTCATACACCTGTGAACAACATAAAACACAAGCTCGGATTAATAAACGGAAGCAAGCCTTAATTTTTGACAGCTAAGATTGCAGAATTATAAGCTGTCCTGAATCAAGCTAAGCCACAATTCTACAAATTCCATGAAAAATTTGTTACACATGTCATGAATAGGCATTTATCAGAACACCTATGATTAAACAATTATAATCCATTACGAAAATAATTGAAATGTTTCATTATTATTTAATACATAAATGAATCAAAACTGTGTCATCAAAGGACACGTCTGATTGACAAATCGAACATCATCACAAAACGTAAAATGTTATGCCCCAACAGTATACAAGATGCAAAATAATCAGCAACGTAAGCAAGATTTTAAAAATGCTAAGTCTACAATAAAATACAGCCAATGACAGGTTTTTATTAACTTACTAACTGGTGGTAATTACTTATGCACTTTACTAATCGTAATCAATTATCTGAGGCAATTAATCAAAACCTAAAATGATCAAAGCTTGAAACATCAAAGCATCAACATAAAATTAATGCAACTTGCCTTATTGAGCAAGATCGACACAAAGAAGAAGTCAACAAGAAAGCTTTCTGAGAGTTGGTGATAGTCGTAACGAAAGAAGAGCATGGTAAAGACGACGACGAGGTACTGATGAGATGGGTTTGTGAAGGCACTGCGAAACATCTTGATACTGCAGACCACTATGATGAACGCTGCTATGCTGTAAGCACAAGACAACACACTGACAATCAGCACATCAAGCTAGAAGACTCTACTTGGTAGAACGTTGAAAAATTGGCGGCAGACAAAGCAAAATTACATCAACATGTGGATGCTAGTTGAACTAAAGACTAAGGAAAGTTAATAGCCATAAAACTCATAGCAGTGATAATTAAAAATTAAAATTAACCCCATGGCAGACTGATGATCATCTCATTCATACCGGTTTGCAATGTCATATGATGCTAAAATAAATCAACTATCAAAAAAGGCCAATCAAATTCAGATGCTGTGCCCTAGTTAAGAAACTGGTAGTCATTTGCCAAATCCCACTGCAAATGGCAGAGAAGGTAAACTTTAAAAATGTTAGAATTTCTAACTTTGTAAGTCTCATGACGTTAAAGTTGACCTTTGATCAGGTCACACGACACAACTGGCCTATCGTCACGTAAATCTCATCCACATCCAGCTACACCCCAAATTTCACTTGGATCAAACAACCCACAAAAAACTTTTTGTGGATAGACATACATCAAACTAGCGTAATTAAATCAACTCAGCTTGCAGAGCCGACCTGATTAAATCTAGGCAGCTACAGGTACAACGCAGGCTAAAATAACACTGAACATATCACCACTGTTCATTTCTGTGTACACTGTACAACTTACACAACAACAGCGTTAATTTACTCACAATATTTCAAACTTTTTTTCGAGCACAATGTGTCGAGTGGACTGAGTCAAGACACACAAGTAGATGGTCGTCAGCAGGAAGTTTGACTCAAAGAACCGAAGCCAAACATACAGCTTCTCGAACATCATCACTTTGGCTGCCACTACACAAAAACAACGAATAATATCAACTGTTTTGCAAAATCCTAATAATATTCAACAACTATTACATAAACCAATCAATAGAAGAGTAACAAATTTTTATAAAAAGAATGCAAAGTGCGACAACTACTAATCATTCAGTGTCTGAATATCCAGCCCATTTTACTATAAGCTAGTCTAAGATTTGGTTTCTTGTTCATTTTGTTAATTTATTAGCTAACCACTGGAATAGGTAGAATGAAAGTTTAACATCAGAGACGTTTCCTGGCCAATTCTATTGCATACTCGCAAATTAACTGACGGACAACGAACTAGCCACTGAAAACTGGCTAGCTAAAATTAGTAAAAATTTAACCAACAGTCAGTGGTTCCAACAACATTTATTAAGAAAACAGAACAGTAAAGATAAGTACTGACTAGATACTACGAGGGGCGTTCAATAAATTCCAGGACTGTTCTTCTCAGTAAGCACACACTGACAGTTGAAGACCAAAACTATTATGATGTTGTATGGCCACTATTGTACATCATTTACCATGGTTTCATTTATGATGTCATGCTGTGACATCATTATTACTAAGATATAAATTACAGATAATGACGTTTGGCATAGTCACAAAATAATCATGAAATTTTCTAGTCACAGAAGGCATAGAAAGTGCTGAAATTTATTGTAGATTAGCTGTAGTATTTAGCAGCAACATTTTATCACATTTGAAAGTATTCGAATAGTTCGCTCGCTTTTGCAGCTGTCATCTGTCAGTTAGTGATGATGTCCGTGTTGAAGCACTGCATACAGCCAAAACGGTCAGCTGCAGACAAAGCATTTTGTGGACACTTGAAGAGTTGTTCTCACAGACTTTCTGCCTGAATGACATACCGTGAATGCAGAATATTACAGTGCATTATCGTGTGGTTGATTACAACCAGCAATTCGCAGCAATCGACCAGGTTTGCTGCAAAAATTGTCGTTCCTCAACATGACAATGCACCACTACGCGACAGGCTCGTTAGACAGTTGAGAAAATTTTTACAAATGGGCTGGGAATTGCTACAACATTTGCTATACAGTCCAGATTTAGCTACAAGTGATTTTTCATTTGTTTGGACCACACAATCAATCACTTGGAAACATTAAGTTAAAAAACAATGAAGATGTTCAAACAGCATGGAAGTTTAAACACGGTGCCAACAAAAGCTCAATGTTACGGGTTCCAGCTGACTTGTAGAACAGTGAAAATGCTGCAGTGAACTGCACGGAGATTAAGTTGAAAAGTAACAAATTGTCAAAATTGTGCAATTTACTGTTGTTGTATTAAGAATGTCAGTTCTGGAATTTACTGAATGACCCTTGTAGTTAAAAAGTCAAAACTGGTCCTAAGACAGGCTCTGTCATTCAAAGCAAAAACTATGGGTAGTCCTAAGATCAAGACTTTACAGTATAAGTTTCTTCGCTGTAACTAACAATAATAAAATTTATAAATAAACACTATGTAACAAATGTTACAAACCTTTAACTTCAAACTGTCCACGTTCGCGACTCCGCAGCAGTGGGTGAGAGAAGCAAAGCCATGGCATTTCCTTGCGCAGATGTGGAATTACATAATGCACCAGAAAACCCAGCCCTCCAGATACACAAACTAGGATGTCAAACAGCAACGGCTAAAAAACACAGAAAGACACAGACGTATGAATGTGCCATATTATATAAGTGGCTTCACAAATATGGACCTAGCACTCACGAGAAAAATTTATATCTTTACGTTATAATCTAGCAGAATTATAAGCCTCCTTAAACAAGCTAAAAATAATACAAATTCTGGCCAGAATTACATAAATCAGTGAGTGAGTGAGTAGAGTTTTAGTGAGTGAGTAGAATTTTACATGATAGTAGACACATTACAAGTCATTTCAGAAACTAGCCTTACAGGCAATTATCTGCACCAGTACTGACAATGAAAATTAGTGACAAAAAATCCATAAAAATAACACAAAATCTAAATAACAATAATAATGTACCCATACCTACACATACATAATAATAACAAACAATATAGTCATCTAACCAGGAAACATACGGCCTATTCAACACACAGGGCCAATATGCCACATACTGCAACACCAAAGGCCTTATAAAGTGAGGTGATGCATTAGGCCAAATACCAATAGAGCATCTAGAAATGCAGAACCAATGAAATACTAACAGAGACCCGTAACAAAAAACTTCCCATTTTGTACAGCTTGTCAAACAACATAAACTGTGACAGGAAACAAAAATTATGTTAAAATGCTCTAACAGGAAAAATGCTATACAACAAATAGCTTCATACGAAATAGAACCTAGAATCCCAGATCGTGAAGAAAAAACATACCTGCAAGACAGGACTGCTGAATGCCGTGCTAACGCTGACAGCAAATACGAGGACAGTTGAAGCGATGCAGACAATTAGATCCGACTTTAGCCTTTCCCTCTGAAAGAAAAACAATCAACATAAACACTGAATGTATACACAGAGTCAAATTCTCACACACAGTCAGCATTTAAACCCAACTATTTACACAAGCTAGAGGTAAACAGCAGTGAACTTTATGTAATTGGCATAACAGTGCTACTACATAACCGGGAGGAAAAAAACCAAGAAAGACAACCGCAAAAATGGATTGAAAAACATAAAGAAGAACATGGGCACAAAAAACATTTTGAGTAAATAATAAATATCATGCATGATAAAGCCGAATGGAAACGTTTAATAGCAGCCTCATCATCATTTTCTTGATGACAGAAAAAACAGAAAGAGTTCCATGTACTCCAGGTGACTAGTGCAAAAATTGCTCAAATGGTGATAAAAGCACGAAACTTGGCACAATAGTATGATGTATTACTGTACCAAGTTTCATGTTTTCATCACCATCTGAGCAATTCTGGCTATATTTTGCACCAGTCGCCTAGACTAATGATAAAAAGACGATAACTACAATACATACTATGTAGGTAGAAATTTATGCAGAACAGTAACGTACAACTGAACGGCGGAGTTTATCGGGCAGAGGATCGGTGAGTTCCGAATCTTCTGCAGTCTGATGTCTACGACGAAGTCTTGGAACAATAGCACGAAATATCAGCTGCCTGTTGATAACACACACACACAGACAACCATTCAGTTCAGTTCAAACATTACGGTGGCTGGGCTAATGCAGAAAGTGATACAGAGAAAGCTGCGCCTCTTCGGCCATATCTGCAGAATGGACGACAGCAGAAAAATAAAGACCCTGGTGCTCAGAATGATGGATGGTTCAAACAAAAGAGGACGGCCTCACCGAGAATGGTCAGATGACATTAAGCAGTAGGGTGGGGCAACCCTGCAGGAGTTAAGCCACGCTGCCCTAAATAGGCAGCGGTGGGCAGTGATAGTAACAATGGCGTCAGACACCAATGGGCGTTGAGCCCACGATTGTCGATGACGATGATGGCTAATGCACAGTAGCTGCGTAAATACATATCAGTCTTTAGCTGACTACCAAACACTCCAACAGCCCAAAAGGTTACAGGTTAGAATTATGTCGTGCAGTAAAATGCATATGCATTAGGTAGGTGGATGAATGCACAGTTCATCAGCACCGAGCTTACACACTTTTCTAGTTTTACATACAAAACAGCCATTGCACATTTACAATATGCACTATCATAAAACCACAGCAACAAATAACTCAAACTTTTAAAGACTTGTAACCGTTGATAATCATAGCTCGAATGCAATTTGTCTTATGAACATAATTCTCTAAGCAGTATAATACAGGCTGTAAAGAAAAATGCATTAAACATGCTGCTGCTAGTGCGATAACAACTTCAGCTGAATGAAAAATTAGTAGCTTATGGGGTAAAAACCTACACTGCCTGGGGCAGTCCTATGTCTGCTGGCTGCATCACACACACGTCCAACTGTTTGCTGAGGCAGACAATGGATGACTGCATAATGCACAGCGGTATCATTAGCTCATGCCAATCAGCTGCCACTTCCACAATTGTAAACCACTTCTGGTCACAAGACAGACTCATGTAAGCAGTGCTTCAGCAAGAACTGGACCTCTGCCCCCTGATTCGTTTTTCATAATGAAAATCACAAAACAAGACTGAAAATCCTTACCCGATGATGGAAGGATCGCTGGCACACCGGCTAAGGTGATAGCACACAGGGACCAGCACACCACAGAAGAAGGAAAACAGAACATGCTGAGATGTGTTTGGTGATGTCACTGTACCATATGAGTCCTGTGCAACAGAACATTCAACAATACCATACAAAAACTACTGGCATTGAGATCATTCGTGATAATTCTTTCCGCAAAGTTGAAGAATTATCACCAAAGGCCGAGAGATATGTACGTATGATGCAAAAGAACTCTGATTTAGACTTTTTCTAGAGCTGCGGATTTTAACGATTAATTTAATCGTTAACTAACATAGAAAATTAACGATTAATTTTATTTTTAACGATTAATCAACTCAGCCTTTTACTTACTCATGTACGATATAAATTGGCTGCTCTTGATGACTTCCAGCGGCGTGTGACTGGTATCGATGGTGTTGAGATCTTGCGCATTGCTACTGCATTGGAGCCACAATACAAAACTTTGCGATGCTTGTTGACAGAAGATAAAGGTGAAACCTGGATGGCTATTGCAGCCAAACTGTCTGCTGCTGTTGACGCAGAGGCTCATACAGAACAGCTGCGAGTCAGCCATACTGATGACGACTCTGATACTGTCTGCGAGCCTATGAACAAGCGCATCAGACTAATGGATTCTGATTCTGACACTGATGAGCCAGATGAGACTACCACCGAGGAAATCGCTCATTTCAAGGCGGAGAAAAAGCTTCCGGATGGTGAAAATGCGGCAAATGAACATCGTTTTCCTACATTGGCGCAACTGGCAAAGACTGCTCTGTGTGTACCAGTGACATCAGTGCCCTGCGAGAGACTGTTCAGTTCTGCCGGATACATCGTCAACAAGAGACGTTTGTCGCTGGATCCATCAACCGTGAACATGCTTGTTTGTCTCCATACAGACCATACACAGTAATGTTGGTCTGAGGTGTTTCTTTTCAATTTTACCAAAATGTTTGTTTATTGTTATCGTTATGTATGCATATTTCATTGATATTTCAAAAGGTAGTGTAGAGACGCATTTACGATGTGGTGGGATTTATAATGATCACATTGTTGCAAATTGTCTGCAGAGTGTGTCAGTGAAAAAATTTTGAAAATCGGTCAATAATTGTCGAGGATATGGACAAAAGTAAAGTTGCACATTTTTTTGGCTCGCCGTGTAGTTTCTGACTATTTCCTGGACCCGATGCTGGCTGGCTGTCTCTTAAGTGGACCTAGAAATAATTTTTATTACTTCCTTCGGCCACTTTGAAGAATCCTGACTTGATTTATTGATGTATCGTTTTAGTCATTTTGTATAAATGTTGTCTCTGCAGGTTAGCTAGGCAACAAGTGCCCAGCTGTTGCTAGGGAACGGCTGACTGTACTACAGTCATAGATAGTATTATGCAGTATATTGTAGCTATTTGTAATCTTCTCTATAGTGCTGCGTGTCACTACATTTAATATTTCATCTACTTATTCAGTATCTAGAAGAGAGGTAACTATTTAGACATCTGCATTATTGTCATAATGTTTAGGGGTCATCTCGCCAACGTAATCAACCTTGCCAAATTTTATCTCAATTGGGTCAGGGGTTTTGATTCTATGGGGGTCGAATTCTTGACTTCCCCATAGGAAAGAGAAGTCGCCGTGAACACATGGCTTGAACTACCGTTCAGCCTGTGATACAGTTGATTACGTCGGCTAGATGACCCCTCGTGCAAAATTTTATGTAAATCTGCACAAGGGGGGGCTTCTTGGCAAATAGGTGAAATATATGCCTACATTTTTATAGCTGTACATATACCTTTTTTTCTTTAACTCACCTACAGGACAGACCCTTCGGCAGATTTTTACGTGTGATGGCTCAAATGACGCGGTCTCGCACAAGGATGAGCCTTTTGGGGATTACAAAATTTGAAATTAATATTTAACGTCTTTATTCAAAAATTTCCAAAAAAATTACAATTGCGCCTATGGGGAAAATTAAGCAATTCTTTAAACGGTCATAACTTTAGCTGTGTATAAGATAAAGTCGTAATTTTTGGTTTTAGGGTAGGGTTTTCGGGAATGGCCAATCTAATGGTGTCATTCAATTTTACCCCCCTCCACTCTGCCTGGTTGCCATGGCAATGAAATTTGGAACAAATAACTCTATAACTCGGCTTGCGTAAGAGATTTTTGTGAGATTTTTGCGCCTATAGGGGGGTTTTTGGGGATGGGCCATTGAATGCTGCCAATTGCATTTTTCCCCGACCGACCCCCGTTGCCATGGCAACGAAATTTGAGACAAAATGGGCTATAACTCGGCTATTGTGTCTGTAGGGTTTTTTGGGGATGGGAGATTGAATGCTGCCAATAAAATTTTACCCTGACCCTCCCTGGTTGCCATGGCAACGAAATTTCAGACAAAATGGGCTATAACTCAGTTTCTGCTAGACATATATGCGAGATCTTTGCGTCTATAGAGAGGGAGTTTCGGAGTTGGGCCAGCAAATATTGCCAACAAAATTTTATCCTGACCTACCCAATTGTTGCCATGGCAACAAAATTTGAGACAAAATGGCTATAATTCGGCTTCTGTAAGAAATATCTGCAAGATATTTGCATCTAATGGGAGGTTTTGAGGCCAATCTAATTCCACTACAAATGACCCTTGTTGCAGTTTGAATGTAATGTGACCCCCAATGGTCAAGATCGTGATTGTAAAATATCTATGGCCAGATATCTCCGTAACTGATCAACTGTAGGAAAACGTTATTTTGCTAATAAAACAGCAAATATAAATGTACAAAGCATAAGCTTGTACACTTGTTAATGGCAATCAGTGTGATGCAGGCAATATCACTTTTTGTAATTGTTGCTGTTTTCGATGTGCAAGTCCTTAATTGTTGTCGTTAACAAGTGTATATACTTATGTTTTGTACATTTATTTTGATAATGTTATCATCGATTATGATGTAGCATCTTGTTGTGTGGCCGGCAGTCTATCCATTTGTCCGTCTGTCTACAGATCAATGTCGATTATGTTTGTGTCTATGTCTGTGTGTTTAGCTGAAGCACTACGAAGAGTTCTGCGCTGAAAAACTGTCTCCGTGAGTAACTCGCATTCTGCTGTCTCTTTCTCTGTCAATCCACTTGATAACAGTTTCACATTTTAGGTCAAATCACTTGTTGCAGTGCGTATGATTCCGCCTATTGCTACACACTTCTCCGTAGCGTGGTCTGTCTGTCCGTCTCTTTGTCGAAGTCCTGCACCATGTTTAAACTGTCAGCTGGATTCTGCTACCCAGAGTGAGTTGCAATGCGTGTTAGAACGAAAAAGAAGATAGTTTAACTCATCAGCCAAAATTGTACATACAGTTATTGCAAACTGCTGCTGCCACTAGCGAATAGAAGTGAAGCAATTCAGATTAGTTTGGTCTTTGTTTTTTCAACGATCCAGATCTGGTTTCGTACAGGGGCAGCAGAGGGCAGGGAGTCCAGGGGTCCACACGACCCATGAGACTCGCACTTTTTTTGGGTGCATGAAGGGGTCGGGGTGGGGATGGCAGTAGTAAATTGAGAACTACTCAACCTGGACCCCCTAGTTCTGAAAACCCAGCGCCACCCCTGGTTTTGTAAAGGATGTGCAACTAATGTTATCACAGTACACATATATTGCTTGTTGGTGTCGTATATTTTCTTAGTTTACTTAGTCTAAAGTTTGCAACTGTTATCTGCTATTTGTTTCTTACAGAAAATTCTATTTAATTTTGGTATCAAGAGACACTAAGCATTACAGAGACAGTTTTCGGATTGTACATCTTGTTTCACTGATTGCAATTCTAGGGTTGTACGTTGAATTATTACATGTATGTAACATCTATGGCCGTGCCGCAATTGGCCTGCTTCTGGACGGAATATTTATTATGATGATGATACACTGTGATGCATAAAAACACACAAAATTTTTTCTTACCACATGCTGAACAAGGGTTATTCAGTTTTCATAATTTTTGGTACACATATTTATGACACAAATGGTCGTTCAGTTTCCCACCTCATCCAACATCTGCTTCTGCCCTACCTGGTAGAAACAGAACAGACAAAATATGCATTAAAATCAACAAAAAACTATAAAATTTCATCTTTCCGGATATGTGGCCACCAACAGCCAATTAATTACAAGGTTTGACTGTTGTGCAGCAGCACGTCCATTAAATAGGCCTAACATTTAGGAATATTGATGAATTCAAGAAGCAACTGGTGAAGTCTGGATTGGTCTGGAGCAGAACATTATTGACACTGCTATTAACGAATGGAGATAGTCTCTCCGAGCTGAGCCCATGTTTGTGGACCAACGTTTAAAAGATTTTTGTAGGCAGTTAATGGCCAGTTAGATAAACTATCAGCTAAAATGATGAAAATATGTACAAAATGTGTGTTTTGTGTATTTTCTTGATTAAGCAATAATACTGGTAGTTAAAAATGCGATATTTTGTTCGTTTTCTTTCCCCAGGTAGCGTAGAAGCAGACAGTGGGTGAGGTGGGAAACTAAACAGTCATTTGGTGGCCAGTTGTATCAGGAATAGTTATGTTAAAAAAATGTGGGGTGTTTTTTATGCCTCACAGTGTAGTATGTGTCTGTGCTGTGTTGACAAATGCTGAAAGTGTCACTGACACAGTTCAGTTTCTGTTGTAACTTGTGTATAAACTGTATATGTTGAAATAATCTAGATGCCTTCCTTGCTGTGCTTCCGGATATTCATTGATGATGGTTATGATGAAGATGATGTGTGTGGGTGTTTTGCAGTGGCACGTTGCTGAATACTGATGATCCATTGATTGACAACACTGCTGACATTTGTCCAACGGAAACGTCACTAAACTGTGTCATCAACAACGGTGATTTGTCAAACCACCATGACAACATTAGCAGCAGGCCTTTCGAACATACGTCGACTGTCCCACACAGAAACTGTTTACTCAGCGCTAGCAAACATTCCGCCGGTATTTCCCCTTGTATCGATTCCCCTCAACACAGTGGAATTTCCCCTCGTGTCAGTGGAATTTACCCGCACATCAGCAGCTTACTTTTAAAACGCTTGGCAACACACGACACGTGCGATGTGCCACTGAAACGTGCCGCTACACACTCCGCAGCACTCGACACATCTAGCTTGGGTATGATCACACAGCCGCCGCTGCAGCGGAGCTGTGCTACGATGGGTAATACCCTGGGTTTTCCCCACTGCGGTTCAACTCTTCCATCATTTCCTCCAACGCTGTTCAGCTGTTTTCCGTCAGCTGGTAACAGCAATCGACTGCCAGCGCTGTCGTCAGTGCAGTACGTACCACAATATCTGCCACTGTATACTGTGCCAGCGCGAACCACAAACTCCGCTGATGTACCCTTACCCTGTACTCTGCCAAAGGCCACACCATCCATTGGCTTGTCTAGCACATGCTGTAGCAGTGTCTCAACTGGAGTCCCAGTTCAGGATGTAGCGAGCAGCAACAGTAGACTACCATCGCTGTCATCGGGACAACGTTTATCACAATATCTGCCATACACAGTCTCACTGCAACCCACACAGTCCACTGGTACGTCCTCCAGGACTCCCGTTAGCAGTGCTTCAAGAACAACGCTGTTTTCAATACCAGTCCAAGGTGTAGCACGTGGCGCTCATGTGCCATTGCCGTCGTCGGCACCTCAGACCCTGCCCACAGTGGCACTGAGTGTGCCCAATACGTTGCCACCACAACCCAGAGATTCTAACACCCCTGCCAGTAGTACGTCAACCACATTGTTTTCAATCCGTGTTCATGGACTTGCAAGTGAAAGCCATGTGCCACCATTGGTACAATGTCTGCCGCTGCATACCCTGTCCTCGGCGGCACAGAATGTACCCTATCATGTGACACCGGGAGCCACAGAGTCCACTAGTGCTGCCTGTGCTACCTCAATGACACTGTTTTCAATCCCGATCCATGGAGTTGCAAGCACAGCCACGTGTCCCTTGCTGTTGGTTTCTCCACTGGTGATCCCATCTCTATGTTCCACACCACTTCTCTATGTTGTTAATCCTTCCCTTCAGCCACACACCACTCTAGCAGCATCCGGAATTTCCCACATGACGGCCGGGAATTTGCAGGCAAGTATTCCGATACTGTCACAACTGCTCCGGCGGCCAGCGACCAGTTCTGGTCCATCCACTACACCGATCACTGCAGGAAACCCTAGCATCGCTGGTGATTGGCAGCCGTTAGGCCTACGCGCATCAGTGCCAAATTTTTCGTTACTTTCTGACGTGCAGCGGTCAGTAACTAGAGCTATTGGTGTTAGCCAGTCGTCTCTGTGTACTGCAGCTGGGGGTGGAATTTCCCGAAGTGCTGAAAGTTTGCAGCCAACGTCATTGCCTAATGTTCCTGTTCTTCCACTTCCTGTCAAGCCAGCAGACCACTTGTGTAGGTCAGCACCCACTAGTGTTGGAATTCCCAATGCTGGAATGCCTAGTGTTGTCACGAAACCCCCGCCATTGCGTTTTCCACTGCAAAATGTAGCTCTATTCCCTCAGCAACTACTGAGGCCAGTGGGCGGTGCTACAGCTCCTGATGACCAATCAGGTGTTACAATAGCTAGCAGTATGGTCTCAGTGGGCGGTACTAGCGTTGCCATTGGCCAGTCAGCTGCGAGTAGACTGGTGAGTAATGTGGTTCCACCATTGCCATTGATTACCAGTGCCTCCACCATGACTCAGCCACAACTGAATGGCATCATCAGTCCTCGAAGTAATGCTCTGATATTGCAGCGAGGTGTCTCAACACAATCAACGTCTTCTAGTGACACTTTTTTACCAGCGCTGCCAAAGCATCTCTGCTTCCCAAACATTCTGTCACCACGATTCTATACATCTACAAGTAACACTGTTACCGCCATACAGCAACGAATTTCAGTAACAGCTAGTGTCTCTTTATCAAAGTCTTTGTGCTCCAGTGATGCTTTGCCTATTTCAGCATTACCAGCTGCAGTATCACAAAGTCCTTTTTCTCTTTCAGCACTACCAAAGCAGCCCGCCTGTTTTCCGCACTTTACCCTGCCACCACGGTCATCAGTGTTTCGCTGTCTAACTCTGCCTTCTTCGCTCCTCACTTTAAGTTCTCTGTCCAACAGTTTGTCTCTCCGGCGTCATGTAAATCCAGCTGAGTCTGTCAAATGTCTCCAGTCTCTCGTAGTTAGTTCTGCTTTGCCATCGCCCACTGTTGTTCCACAAATGTCCACCAGTGTTCCACAAAGGTCTCAGTCAGGCAGAAGTGAAGATTCTACATCAGTTGTTCATTCTGTGAGTTTTTCATCTAGCACTTTGTCAGTTGGACACCATGTAACTACGTTTGCATCTGTCAACTGTCACCAGTCTATTTCTGGTGAGAGACTAAGTTCTCTCTGCGTCTGTGTTCATGATACGACTTGTTCAGTGGCCAATGTTTTCCACCGGCCTGTTTCCAGTGCGCCTTCTTGTTTACAATTCGGTGTCCAACAGAGTTCTCTGTCGGATGGTAGTGGAAATTCTGGCTTGACATTATCAAGTATTCTTCATGTGAATCTGGGTCACTGTTGCCAATCACCTTCCGGTAGTTGTTCTCCGCCAGTGTCTAGTGTACCACGTCATTGTATCTCAGTGTCGAGTTCTTTATGTCCTCCGGTATCAGATGGTAGTGCTGGTAGTTCGAGTTTGTCAAGAGTTTCTCCTAAGAGTTCTGATGCTCTTGATTCGCCAGCATTCCCTGTCCCACACTTGTCAGTCTCTTCTGGTAGTTTAAGTTCAGCCAGTTTTTCTGACTAGGGTTTTAGTGTTTTTGTGTCGTCACTGTTTCCTGTCCCAGAATCTCCTCTGATAGTGCCACTTTATTCTTTGATCCCTGTGAGCGTTCTGGTGTTGCTGTATCCCAGCAGTCTGGTGATTTCATGCGTATAGTATCCATTGCTCTTGTGAACCCAGTCTCTGGTTGTTCTAGCTTATCCTGTGATGTTCCTTTTCATACCATAACTTTAGCTCAGAAGTCCATTGAGTATCACAAGTCATTTACAAGTACACCGTATGCGATGTTGCCTGCAGCTGCTGCTACATCAACACACACAGTAATCACACACACACAATATTCAGTGAACCGCAGACAACTGTCACCAGTGCTGCCACAGACCTGAGTTCAGTGCTTACGGACGTGAGCTGTTCAACATCAGCTGCGGAAAATGCAGTGACTTTGTCCTGAAGCTTGAATGTCGTTGGGCACTCTTTCCATCACAGAGGTACGGAGCACCATCTGCCATATGGATTCATGCAGTGTTACCTGCCACCCGACGCAAGTGAACGCTCCACACCACAGACAACTGTTTACTGGCCTTAGCATGTTAGATCTGCGTTCAGTGGTCATCAGTGCAAGTATATGCACAAATCGCAATGCTCGGTGAACAGACCACAGCTGCTGGTTGTAGCGTTGATCTTGAGATGTTTCTGTCAGCAGAGTTCAGTTAACCACATTAGTCAGTAATGCCGATGACACACAGTCAGATATCGGAGTCGAAAGTCGACTCCGAAAATCGACCTCAAAAACCGATTTTTGAGGTCGATTTTTCTACCAAATCCACTTGGGATGAAAAATCGGTGCCGAAAACAAACATGGCAGAGTGCAACATAAAAATTACGAATTTCCCGTATAATCTGCACTTAGTACCGGACATAACAAGATAAAAAGTTTAATGAAAAGAAATGTAAGAGGAAGCTATGCATGAGTGTTCTCACCACCTGCAATGGATTTATTCCCTAGATGGCGTACCATGTCTACGGTACCATTCCAACTAAACTCAACAGAAATTATAGTCGGACGGTCGGACAGAATTAAATTCGTTTTTATCGATTATTTTTATGGTAGCACCGGCACTGGTAAAGACAAGAGAATGAAATAGGCCTAGGTCTAATTGCAAAAATTAACTTACCATGACAACGCAGTCATTTTGCTAAATTTATTTTCTATTATAGGTGGCAGCATCATTGTTTGTTTGCATTGCTTTACTATCAGCTTAATCTTACACGACCAGCAGCTAATTTTACTGCTAAATTGTTGTGACGCAAAGGCTATTAAATTGATAGCAAGATAAAAATTGTAGTAGGCCACATGTTCATGTGTAACATAACACCACATTTTAGTCAACAGTTGTAATATTCAAAACTGCTTGCAATAATTATGATTAGCAATATTCTTTCGTTTAAAGTGCAAAGTTAAAATGAAAACTTTGCTATATTCGAATTTTCTGCAATAATGCTAATAACTGTTTTTGTGTGACCAATTTCCGTGACACAAGTCGGCCTGAAAGCAGATGAAAATGTCAACGATGACCATTGACCAATCACGCGTCGAGTTTCACGCCGATTATCGGCTTGGAATAGAGCAGTGTTCTAATCGGCGCCCGTTTTCGGCGCCGAGTTTTCATGCCAATTTCGGATCCGAATTCGCATGACAGACGGTACAGAAGTCGGGGTCGATTTCGGCGCCGATTTTCGGAGTCGACTTTCGACTCCAATATCTGACTGTGTGTCATCGGCATAAGCTGTCAGTCACAGACCCATAGCCAATGGAGAGGAGAGTCAGGGGGAGACAGAAATGGGGTCCTCAAGGAATGTCCTTGACCTAAAAAGTGTGGCCCTGGTCTTTGCCTCGAGGACCACAGTTGCCTTGGCCTTAGGCTTGGAGGCCACTTGCCTGGCCTTGGCCTTATCATTGAAGGTTAGTGGCCTTTGCCTTGCTCCTGCCTAGAACCTATTCCCTGGGGACGATGGTTGATGTGCTTTTCAATTCCACGTCAGCCAGAACCCCTGAAAAATATATAAAATCACCAAGAACGTCACAACCAGTTGCTTTTTTCGACTGGGAATACACAAAACCGTTTGTAGCTGTTGCTTTGCCCTGGAGAGGACCCCACTGGGGAGCTTATAGCCCACCCTCAGACTCCCCTGGCTGCACTAATGGGACGGAGTCGAAACTGTCTTTGGAAACGTCTGGCTAGCAGTGGAGTCGTGGCATAGGCGGATCCAGGAGTTGAAGTTGGGGGGCCAAGGTCGAGCGCCGAAGGCGCTAGTCGAGTCGAGGCGCCGAAGGCGACAAGGGAGTGTGGTGTGGGGAGAGGGTGTCCCCCTCCCCACAGGGGGAGGTCTGGGGAG
>Ga0209367_1003011_pt1 | contig 22661 bp, 7 predicted proteins | sample WorMetLIZISLAND2_FD_187412 | JGI IMG/M metagenome (GOLD analysis project Ga0209367, IMG submission 187412) | Marine gutless worms symbiont microbial communities from Max Planck institute for Marine Microbiology, Germany - Olavius geniculatus... ... | reverse complement strand
ACGAGGGCGTCAAAGAGGGGTACCCCTCTAAAAGACTATTTTGCCGTTATTGGCTCATATAGTGTGAAAACGGTTATACAGGGTGGGCCAAAAAACCGGACCTGTTTGAGCATTGATAACTCAGCGGTGGTTAGTGGTAGAAAGACGTGTGATACGTCAAAAGTTTCAGAATGCTGTAAAGAATAAAGACAAATTTGCATAGTGAAACATTTAAATATTCTTTGGCTAATTTACATAAATATTCGTCACCCCCAAAATTCTGCCAAATTGACTGTAACACTTGGATTTAACAATGATATTTGAGCTTTTATAATTTAGCGATTTTTATTGATGGAAAGGCATGTAATATGCCAAAAGTGTCGAAATTGTGTACCGAAGAAGTGTACAACTTGCATATCTCAGCATTTAAATATTCTTTGCCTGATTTACACAAATCTGTCCTACCCCAAAAATGATGCTAAATTGGCAGTAACGTGTGAATTTAAGTTGATTTTCATTCAGCATACAGTGAAATATCAACAATCATTAGCACATACGTTGAGTTTAGATGAAATTCGACGTAGGCAGTTGTCCAGCTTTTGCATTCATAACTGTCATCAGTCCTTTTAGACAGCTGATCGATCTCTGGAGTCAATATGTTTAGGATCAGCTCAGCCCAGCATTCGATTAGCATACGTTTTAGCTGGTCAGTTACTGAAATTTTGTGGCCATGCTATCTGTTGCAATGCCCCCACATTGAATAATTCACAGAATTTAAATCTTGACTTTTTGACAGCGAGTTTTTGAGTTCAGTGAACTTGGGGCACATGGGGGTGCAGGCAAATGCCTAATTTCAAGGGGTAATAAAGATTTATGCAAACTAGGCAAAGAATATTCAAATGCTTCAATATGCAAATTTGTCGTTTATTCTTTACAGCATTCTGAAACTTTTGACGTATCACATGTTTTTCTACCGCTTACCGTCGCTGAGTTATCAACGCTCAAACAGGTCCGGTTTTTTTGGCCCACCCTGTAGATAGGTACAGACATGTTGCTTATCATAACCAGCACTGGTGACAGGCTTTTTAGATTTATCAATATCGATAACCTTGAACGACTTTGACTTCCCCCCCCAAAAAAATGAGTGAATTTTTTCCAGTTTTTGGATGCAGCGCACATTTCAACACTGAATTGCGACAAAATGGCTGGAGATAGACCAAGACAACCTTCACATAAAATTTTCAGCATTCAACGTAGATTTTAGCAGTAGTCCCGATCCTTTAGGTTCAAGGAGGCCAGCTGGTGATAATGGTTGCAGATAGGCACATACATGATGCAGTAGTGACAAGTTTTTTATTGGTGTCAACGACGATGACCTTGAATGACCTTGAATCTCCAAAATAGGGGTTTTAGTGATTTTTTGCAATATCCGGCTGCGACACACATTTTAAGAGTAAATTGCACCAAAATGGCTGGAGATGGATCTGGAGAACCTGCGTATGACATTTTTAGCATAGAACATACATTTTTTAAGAATTAAGTTTGATTTCTTCACGTCCCCCCGCACGCTACAAGCGCGGCATCGTCAGACACGGATTCTTAGAGGATTTGAGAATCGCCGAAAGACTGACTGACTGTAGACCAAATGAAGGCAATTTCTTGGATAACGAGTCTGGACGACGTAGGCCTGCCTATCAGTTTAAGATGGCGCACGCACGCAAATGTGAAATTACCGATGCAAACGTCGTTAAGCGCGGGCGTCAAAGCGGCTCTCGCCACCAGTCCAGAAGTGATGTAGCAGTAACCGCAGCCGCTGAAGCAGACGAAGGAAGATAGGCATAGATGATATAGACCTATTCCTGAACTGAACGATAGGCGCTCCCTTACTCGCTGATAAAGTCGTTTACTAAACTGAAGCATGAGAGCACTGTTGGTTGGCAGTGTCAGGAACCTGCTATAATAACCAGCGCCTTGAGTTTATAATAAAAGGTAGCGTCGAATACATGTCACCAGGATAATGCGCTCCGACAGATTTACCATGGCACTCGAATTATGGCACTCTACGGTCTATTTATCTGTAGGGGAAAGGGGGGGGGTTTAAAATCGGAAGAATAGAACTCGTAAATAGCAATCTTACATCAGCAGTGAGCGACACAGACTTAGGTCGATGTCCATATGCTGACTGTCGCCAGCTGAAAATGGCATTGCTTATTCTCCGTTATTAATGTAGCAAATACAAGAGACAATCGTCGCGGCGGTCGTTTTCTAGTGTATTCGTTATACAGGCGATCGACTGGTCGCCGCGACGATCGCCTCTTGTGTTCGCCACATTACTGATCAAGACTCAAATGAGCCGGTAATAATGTTACAAGCTCACGCTTAATAGGTAATCAACATCTGCTTATTCATAGAAGAATACGTGTGTATTACTGATGCCATTGTACGCGAGCTACGTGTTCTGTAAAAGAATTAATAGCAAGTCGGGATTTCTAGCCTTATGAAGACAGCATCGCTAAAATTGAGCTAATTACGTTACTTGCGTAGCATCTTAGCCTACAAGCACCAGTAAAATCCGAGCCGTTTTTGCAAAAGAATGATACTCTTCCAGGAAGAGGCGAGGGCTTATGCGTACGACATTGGCAGAATTCGTACAGGCACACATTCCGCAAATGGCGACTCGTACTGTTCGGTATTTCAAATAGGTCTAATCGTGAAGTTGAACTCGATATATTTGGATGAGCTGGTGATTGTTGTGCATATTTTGAAACATTTTTCTACGTTTTAGGTCCGTTTACATTTTTTACCTTTTTGCTTTGCTACCAAATACTTTTTTGTCATCAGATTAGCCTAATGATATGGCTCAGAATTGTTCAGTTTACTTCGTTGCTGAATCGTTGCACTGACTAATGTATCGTCTGCAAATTTTGCATAACAAGGGATAAATTGTCGTTATTCAGAGACAGATCTCACGACGGATTAACACGGATGAAATATTAACTACGTGAAAACGGTCGCAGTCAAGCGAATCATAGGACCTACTGTGCTATCACTACTGCTACTGATACTGGTTGCATCCGCTGAATCTGTTGGTCGCCGTGACCATCATCAGTGGATCGTCGTAGTAGCATTGCCTACGATCGATGCCCTGCAAGAGACCGACACGGATAATATTGCTATCTGTGCGGCTCGATTGCCGCCCGCAGGACGATTCCATGCAGAGCCGGGCACATTACTTCCCAGAGGCGTCGTAAATGTGTCGGACATTGCTGTAAGCTAAATCCACTTTTAGCACCATGCACTAATACCACTCTCGATAGCAGCGGCGGTTCCTATGCGGGATAATGGCGAGGAAAGGAGGCCTCGAACGAGCGAACGTGCTTCTTACACGATGCGCTGTGGATCGCCCGCTGGCGTTGACCGTTGACGACACTTGAGATAACAGCAGAATTCCGGTACATTTGCTGCCTGTCAAACAGTTTTTACGCGCCATAGCACAATGCTTCGCGCGTCTTAGCCATGACCTGGACGTCTGACTGTCTGTCCATCTGTCACACTCGTGAGCTGTATCAAAACGGTGCAAGCTAGGATCACGAAATCTTTACCCTAGGCTGCCTCAGGATCTCTAGTTTTTCGTGATAACATTTTGTGCCCCTGGGTGCGAAAGTTCCCCTCGAACTGAGCGTCAAAGAGAGGTACCCCCTAAAAGACGTTATTTTGCCGTTATTGGCTCGTATAGTGTGAAAACGGTTGCAGATAGGCATGGATATGCTGCCTATGACAATAAGCACTAGCGACGAGCTTTTCAGTTGTATCAACATCGATGACTTTGTTGTTTTTTTGCAATCTTCGGTCGCGCCGCGCGCTTTAAGAGTAAATTGCGACAAAATGGCTGAAGATAGACTAAGGCAATTTGCGAACAGAAACTGCTATAGGCTTTCGCGCGTCTCGTGAGCATTAGCTCAAATGTCTTGTATACTTGATTAGGAGCAGACAAAGCGATGAGCATTGTAGCGACGTCAAATAGAGATCAGGACGCGTGATGAATTAAAAAACGCAGTCGCCGTCAGTTTCACGCACTTGAAACAGTCATGCAAGCAACGTTCGTGCTATATCTGTCCGTCTGTCTGTCTGTCTTTCACGGTCGTGAGTGTCAAAACGACCAAGTGTGCAATTCTTTTCATTCTTTTGTAGTTCGGTCATTTAGGTTTTCGGGTTAAATGTCGTAGCAGCACATCGCCGTGGCTGTCAGACTTATCTCAGTTAATAAATAATAATACAATAATGTATCTTTCTTTATAACGATAGGCCTATGGGTTAGAGGTCCAAGTGTTAAGCCTTTGGGATCTATTAAACCACGTCATTACCGTTGACCGGCTTGTATGTGTTCCGTGAAGTTCTCTTCAGTTGTAACAATGCACTTGACGTGTCTCGTTGTTTTTCTGGTGTATGTCAGGTGGTGGCGGTTGTATCCGTGTTCTTCATTCTGGTTTCAATCCTAATCTTCTGCCTCAAGACGCATCCGAATCTCCGACTGCCGGTGATTCAGAATCTGACGGTGACGCAACTGCCGGTCAACTTGAGCAGCGTCGGCCCGCTGACGTCCACAGCCGCCAGGCGTCGGTCCTCGTCGTCCGCCGGCCTGTCCAAGCACACCTGGATGCTGGACAAGCGGAAGACCGAGCCGCACGAGGCGTTCTTCTTCATCGAGTGCGTCTGCAACGGCTGGTTCACGTTCGAACTCATCATCCGGTTCGTCGTCAGTCCCAACAAGCTGGCGTTCATGCGGGAACCGGTCAACCTGATCGATCTAATCGCAACCGTCTCCTTCTACCTCGACTTCATCCTGACCTATCTGAAGAAGGAGAACGACGTGTTGGAGTTCTTCAGCATCATCCGCATCATGCGACTTTTCAAGGTGCGTGCGTGGTCTCTAAAAACCGTGTGCACGGTACTTTTATTTTTCAGTAGCTCCGTACAACATTTTAGTAATTTTCGAGAAGAAACTTGGCGTAAATGACTACAGTTTCGCCCACCTCATTGTTACATTACCTTGTAAAGTGCCAAAGTCGTACTTTGGTTTTCTGCAACACTGTGGCGAACGGCATAACTACGACTTCTGCATTTCACAAAGTAGTGTAGCAACACTTGAACAGTATTGAGGTGAAGTGGGCAAAATTACAGCTGTTTACGTCAAGTTTATTCTTGATGTTGCTTGCCCAAAATCATTAAAATCAATTAACGTTTCACGGAGTTATCAAAGAAATTAAAGTGGTACGTTTTTTTGCGCCACGGTGTATATTTGATGACGCTCGTTTGTTCTATGGCGCCATCTTGGGTAATGACCAATGACCATAGTCGTCTGCTGTATTTATCAAGTACTGTGTTGGTTGAAAATGGAAACCGCGCGTTCTGATCAGTAGAATTTTACTGCAACAAACCCTTAAAATGTCAGTAATGGCCCGTACGTACACGGGTATTGACAACTTGCGTGACAGTGAAAACTGCGAGCCGTGATGTGACAAGTTTGCCATCGTACACCACCGAGTCGCTTATACGACGGGCCTAATCATTCAAAGTAACAAGTTGTCATCGTACAATCGTCTGCAGCATAAGTGTTTGTTAATTAACTAATTATTCGCCGGCTGGAGAGGATCGGTGTTTGATTTACAAGCACCTGCTGACAAGAACGTGAACAAGCACACTGCGTGCTGCGGTGCGATAGCCGCGCGTTAACGACAGTGTCTGCAGTGACGACGTGACGTGCTGTGTTGCCGCTCGCATGCATGTAGATGGCCCTCTGTATTAGCTAATAACATGTATGTATGGAGAGATGACGTTTTTATGACAGAACAGGGCCTCCTGGGGCTGTCATCTTGCGAGCTCAGAACAAAGCTGCGCCAGTTTTTGCGAAATGTTTTTTTCGGCCAGGCGATCGAAAATGCAAGAAAAGACAAGAAAGCCCAGCTGTCGCTAGGAAAGACGCGCTACAGGCTAGGCTTAGGATAGGCTACAGTTTCTGTTGCAGTATTGACCTTTAAGGTCATCCAATGTCAATGATTTTCATGTAATCTGAAAGGGCGTATGCCACTTCATATTAGTGATTTATACTAACTTTCGCTTTATCTCTCACCGTTGCCGTGATACGTGATACGTTGCCGTGATAGCTTGAAACTTTCCATTAAAAACTGGCGATTTCCTATAGGCTGTCAATAGTAACCATCTTTCTGTCTGCAGCCAAACCGCTACAGTGCCCTACCCGATTGTACCATCGTCGACCCCCATGACTTACCGTTTAGCCATCCGTGAAAGACGACGGACAGACAGACGACACATTGTGCTATAGACGCACAGCTGTATCGCGTCAAAAATGCAGGACAATCCGCCCATGTAGTCTGATGCAGCAAATTTCAGCTTCGCATTTTTCTTCGTCGCATTTTCAGCGTCCAGTTTGTATGATCTGTGGATCTAGATTATTGCTAATCATCTTGAGTAGGGCTCCAGAAATTAACGATTAATCGTTAATTAATTAATCGTTAAAAATGAATAGATTAAAAAATTTTAATTGATTGATTTTATTGATTTTAATTCTGGACTTCTTAACAGCCTAAAACGACTGATGATTAACGTTTGTAATCTGATTTTGTGTCGTTTAGGACATGTCATCAACATTTTTACTTGTATAGTGTTAGTTTAACAGTCTGCACTTCGTACTTTTTCGCTTTCGATTAATTTCGATTGATTTTTCAAAGTTAATCAGTTAAAAAAATAATCGGTTGCAGCTTAGTAATTTTAAATTAAAGCTAATGTTAGCCAGTGAAAAGTCGTTCTGTCAGTACGTGGGAGGTTACGATCGTACTCGGCAAAAGTTTAGACAATGTGAGTGGGCGTCGCCTCACCGCAGCGCTCGTATCGTCGGCGCGACGGGGGCGCTGAAAATGCAGGACCAGAAAATGCAAGACTGGAAAATGACAGACTTGAAAATGGCTTAATACTGTTTTAAAGACATAAGTATAGGCCTACTGCTAGAACACGTTAGAGGGCACAGTTTGACCGTATTGAACCGTCTATACTTCTAGACTGAAATCAACGATGTGCAATGTAAACGAGCATGTGATAAATTAGGTGAAGACAAAGTACGTTATGCTTGATTGGAGTGAAAATATGGACGGTTATACCACTCCGGGAGAAATTTGCCTATATGTCATGAATTAACGAGCGGTAAATAAAGGCATAGACAGGCGTCGAATAATTTGACAGGCTTACTTAATTTGACAGAGATGGAATAGGAAGTGCTTACTACACGATTCCGAAAGATTGCGATTATATGTATGTAAATAATTTGTGTATTTGCAAATATGCTGTAAAGACTTAGCATTTATAGCATAGGTTTAGTTAATTTATTTCAACAGTAGACCTATCAAGATGGGAGACAAACTTATTAGTAGCCTATAGACGTAGCTTACCAATCCACTGAATAAAATACCATATTGGGTAAGAGTATAGGCCTCATAACCGCATGATTCGTTACGTTAGTGTTTGTGATATTGTGCATGAACTACGACATCGTTTTTGTTGTAAGTGTCCTAAACTGTGTATGCTTCAATGTAATAAACAAGCGTAAATTAAAAGGCTGAGTTGTAGCATGCAATTTTAATTTAATGTTTGTGACAGCCACCTTCATTTAGCTGTGTCTTTTGAACTCTAACACGCATTGCCAGTCCCTCAAATTCCAGCCCTGCACTTTCGTCCGACATTTTCCAGTCCTGCATTTTCAGGCGACCCTCGTCGGGCCGACGTCATCATATCACACGTACGCTGTACGCACGTCGTCATCGACGCTAATGACCAAACGGCGTGTTGTCACATCGTATCGGCACCGGTCACGTGACGACAAGGTGCCCGTCCGTCCCGTCGTCCACTGCTGCTGCTGCTGCTGCTGCATTATTAACTGGACCACGCCTGCGTGTGCGTGCAGACTGCAACGCATCATTAATTGTTCACGACGTTTGTCCACTATTATAGTCTCTCCAGCCTGTTAGTATTTCAAACAGTCGTAGCGCAACCCCTGTTCTGTCACTGTAATTCGTGACTGCTGTGTTTCTGGCTTTTTTGGGCATTCGCGCAACATCAAAATCCGCAATGCTTGCTTCTGTTAGTATTTTTCACGCAGTTGGAAAGTTTTTTTCTGTTTGCTCAGTACCAACTGCGACGCTATAGCGCATTAGAAGCTTTTACTATGAACATTCTAATTCTACCTGGACGTTTAATGGAAAAAAAGAAAAAAAAATTGCCATCACAAGAAAACGTTGCGATGATAGTAGAATGAATGCAAACAGAAATGCAAAAAAAACTGCAAAAAGTAGAGTTTTAAAAAGTTAAACGTGTTGCGTTAAAAATACAGTATTTGGATACTTGAAGTACTCTCTAACATAGACTTTAAAAACTATTTCAAGAGATCTATGCCAAATAAACTCCGCCAAATGAACCACCGATCTCCGTTCATAAGTTGCTGAGACATGCTGCAAAGTGTCAGTTCACGTGTTATTTCCTAAGGGTGAATTAGAAAGCCATGCAATGACTCCGAATGCCAAAAAACTCCGTATTGCCACAAATATCTAACCAATTTTTTGTACAGTAGACTGTTATTAATTCTTCACAAATCTTCGCCAAAATTCGTTCATACATTTTGAGTTATCCAACTAACGAAAAGACAAGTAAGCAGACAAACGTGACACAATAACATCATTTGCTGGCCTATTTGAAAAAAATGAAGAGTAATGTAGGGGTATTTTACTTTGTATTTTTACTTAACTTTATCATGGTAGCAGTTATTTGCCAGTGCAAAATATTTCTTGTATTTAGTACAAAGTTTCCCAAATCGCTCCTGTACCATACATATCTTCCAGCAAATCTAAACAAAAATGACGATTATTTTGCAAAATTTTAAGCAATATGCACCAGTTTTTCGCTGTTATGACCGCATTAAAACCGCGCCCATAACTGTAATAAGTTCCTTGGCAATGAGAGCGCACTGCGTGGTATAAAGCAGAGCGGCTGTATTTATGCTGTTAATGATCGGATTGCAGTGTGGATTGCTGATATGCCGGTTTGTATCGCTGCCGGTGTCACCGGCGTGCAGTGAAGCAGAAGCAATTACTTCGAATGCGCGCGGCTTTCCTGCTTGCGATTACTGATCTATACACTGCTAATTGCTTCTCTTTCGTAGGAAAATGTCGCGCTAATTAGCTGTAAATGTAGTTTTTTTCTATTTCAATCAAATGAGCTGCATCTTTTATGGGGACACCAATGAGAGTCCCCATGGCGCATCAACGAAATCACAGTCCCCCACATTTTGTGGGCAAGCCATAGTATATTTGCTTTTCTCAAACATTGGTCCATATATTTGGTAAGCGTGTCTGTGCAGCATATATTGCAAAGCATAAAATTTCGGTATTAATGTCATAATGGAACAAGATAGGCCTATAACTGTGCCATTGCCGTGCACGCTGCTGCGTCCAACCTTGTCGGAGATGGCCCAGAAAATACAATAGGCCTAACTATTTCTTTACTAATGCTTGTCGATGGCGGATGCTGAAACGTTTAAAACTGCCACGTTTTCTTGGACGCGCGTGTGGTCCGTAGACCTATATGTGAGCTGCTTGGCGATTGTTGATTGATTGTTGATTGTTGGACGCTTGAGCTCGCTTCGTGCGACTTATTCAATATAAGGATGGATATATGTTCGGATTAGAGAACGACAGGGCTGAAAACAGGCAATGTAGTAGAGTGTTAATGTAATCAATAAGATTATTATTAGTTACACGCTGCAGCTGGAGCCCGCCGACTGACTGGAGACCGTGGCGTCAGATGTACGCGTGTCTTTTTGTTTCGCCGCTGGGTTGTAACTCGCTGAAGACGAGTGCGGTCTGCGGATTGCTGCGTTCACGCACTGAGATCCGCTCCAGTTTGATGGCTAAATGGTTAAATGCTATACCTCTTCATAGGAAACCCATCTCAGAGCTACGGGGCGTCACCTGAAGTATGGGATCACACAGTGTTACCTGCCACCCGACAGAGGTGAACGCGTCCCGCCTTAACCCCAGCCAGATAGGCCGGTACTCGATTTACCTACCCCGGAGGGATGGAAGGCTGAGTTGACCTAGGCGGCTGGTTACATACCAGAATGGTTTACCTACCCGCAGTCAGTCACCCATCCAAGTACTAACCCGGCCCGGCGTAGAGTAACTTCGTTGATCGGACACAACGCGTTACCGCTACGCTAAGCCACCCACCACCTGATGATCGTACATGCTAATCCCACGACTGTTATAGACTCACGGTACACGTGCCAGTTAAGCTGCTAACGCGGACAGAATGTGCATTGGAAATCCTGCCTCAGAACGTCGCGCTTGAGCTGTAGAATTGCTGCAAGCCGGTTCAGACCACACCACACGTCATGTCTCGAAGATATGCAACAAGCTACGTATCAGTGGCAAATATAGGTCTATAAACCTTTCGTGTCGATTAAAATCCGCCAAAAGTCGAAAATAATTTTTTTCTGCAAACTTAAAACTAGAGTCATGGATGTTTTTCTCTATCATCTTGTTCGTGTAAATTTTGTTAAATTCTGCATCCAGCTTGCTGAGTAGCACTGCAAAATGTCAGTTTACTAACTATTTGTTAATGGTATTAATTTTGGAAAATGATCGAGTATCTTCTGCAAACGCTAGTGGGTTTTAATTTGTCTTAAGGACATAGCGTTCTTCAATTTGGTACATGTTATTTGTTATAGAACACTTCTGGTGGAAGAAAAAAATGCAATGTGTTTATCGATAACTATTTTGACACAAGTAAACTTACAATACCACAAATCAGTTGATTGAAATCCACCAATCAAGCATCATAATATGAAATCATAATACTGACATGACTAGCAGAGATTTGTGATAATACCGGCGTGAGCAGCATTTGCCTCGCATTGGACTGACTAGGTTCACATTCTAACGAGGGAGGGCGAAGTCAAGACAGGAGGGCTGGGTCCTTCCAGGCCCCCTCATTTCAACCACTGCAAACAGAGCGGACGCCAATTAGGCTACTGGCGGGTTTTCGACCAACTTGCGGAATGCAGCGGATTGGCGTTATTACAAGTGACGCACACCTCCGGCTGCTCGCCGCTGCAGTTGATTACGCGCTGTTCGATTAGAAATATCCATTTTCTATTTTGAGGCAAAGAATACGGAAATGTCGACGCCAGCAGCTGCTGCCCCGCGTCAGAGATGATGTCGACATGATGTGTGTGTTTTTTATTACTTTCACCACCCCCTCCCAAACGTGCGGTTTGGCTTCGTTTTCGCCGCTGCCCATGTATCTTAAATAAATCAGGAACAGCTGCGTTCCGGGTCGTACATACCGGCTTTTCTCAAGGTCTTATATATGTCGTTAGGATCAGCTGACGCCTTTGATCAGTACAAAATCCCAGTCACGATTACTATAGTGCTAAACCATACTACACACTCTGTAATGAGCGTTTAATTAAGAACTATCGGGTTACTTTCATTCTATTTTCATTGTGTTTACACGAGACTACAGGGTGAGCCAAAAAAGTAACCTATTGTACTTGTTCCATATCTTTGCTAAATATTGACCAATTTTTTACAATTTTTTTCACCAGTAGACTCTGAAAGAAATTTGCTACTCAGTGACATGCACACCACACCTATTATGTCGCTACATTACCTCGTAAAATATAAATATCTAAAAATGTGCAATATTTACACATGATAATAAAGTCGAGTGGTAAATTTTTAAAGTATTTAAGTAAAATGTTAAATATAAGTTATAATAAGCGCCAAAAAGCTTCAGGTGTAGCTACGGAGTAAGTTTTCGTGTTTCAAAAAATAGTGCACAACTTGCAGGGCCGCGCAATTGAAATACATTGCTCTGTATGCTGATGCAGTTAACTGAGCAAGATTGCAGCCATCAAACAGCATTGGCGTGCATTAAAAATTAATGCACAGTAAAATAGTTTAAATTATTTTTTAAATGTTTAATATGTCCTCCAATGGTTTTGACACTTACTGTAACCCATATTTTAACATTTAAGTTAAATACTTCAAAAATTGACCATTTGACCTCGTGTCCATCTGTAGATATTGTATGTTTTTGGATATTTATATTTTACAAGGTAGTGTAGCGACATAATAAGTTTGCTGTGCATGCCCCTGATTAGCAATTTTTTTTACAGAGTACACTGGTAAAAAATTGTGAAAATTGATCAATATTTAGTGAAGGTACGGACAAAGTGCAATAGCTTACTTTTTTGGCCCACCCTGTATGCACGTAACGAAATTTGCCAGGCAGAATGACCACCTGTGTTCGTAGTAAATTAACTCGATAAGGACTATGCAAAAGAACATAATAGTTTGCATTCAGTACAACACATATGTGAACTTAACGAATACGGAGCCACATGTGTGTCTCCGATATTATGAAAAGGGGCATTCGTGTGTAAGAATGACTGACATTAATGGGCAAATAAAGATTATGTGCCGCACGAGAGTAGAAAAAACGTAAACACACAGAGTGGTCCAAAACGCCACCAAGTGTTCGTATATCGTGATAACTAAGTCATGTTGTAATTGACCAGTTATTATTTGTTTCTCTGACACGCTTAGCAGTATTTTGCAGTGAAGTGAGCAGTAGTGATCACGTTACAATTTAGTCGTTTCGCCGTCACTGATTTTGACTGCTAATACAATTTATCAAAGCTGGCGTCAGCTGCACAGGTCAAAATGGCAGAGAGTAGCGAAGAAAGAATCCTCAACGGGAGGAGTCACAGGCGCCGAGAACAAGACGCCAAAAGAATCGAGTCGGGTTCAAAATGGAAATAATGTATCTGCTCAGTCAGTCATCCGGCTGGTAAAATACGACGTCATTAATGCGTGCTAATATTTTACCAATTTTGGCTGACGTAGAGGCCCGCCCAACATTGAACATGTGGTCTAAGCCTCATCTCCAACGGTGCTGCCATGTTTGTCGTCTGTCCGTCATCCGTCTGTAACGAATGTATTGTGGCTAAACGGTGCGAGATAGGGTTTTGGTTGCTATTGATCAGATGAGATAAAAATCATCACTCAATCGTCACTCACACCCAGTACGGTCGGCTATCCTAGCGACAGCTGGGCTTCTTGTACTGTCGTCTTTTTATTTGATGTGCACGTGTTGTTGGCCGATGTGATGTAGTTGACGCGGCATTCGCCAGGGCTCAAGATCCTTATCCACACTTTCAAAGCGAGCGCGCACGAACTGATGCTTCTCATTTTCTTTCTCATCATCGGCATCGTCATCTTCGCCTCTCTCGTCTACTACGCCGAGCGCATCCAGTACAACCCGACCAACGACTTCACCTCCATCCCGGTCGGTCTGTGGTGGGCCATTGTGACGATGACGACGGTCGGCTACGGCGATATGACGCCCAAGACGTACGTCGGAATGTTCGTCGGCTCGCTGTGCGCTCTCACCGGCGTGCTCACGATAGCGCTGCCGGTTCCGGTGATCGTTTCGAACTTCGCGCTGTTCTATTCGCATACGCAGGCGCGCGCCAAACTGCCCAAGAAGCGGCGGCGGGTGCTGCCAGTCGAGGCGGTGAGACCGAAGGCGCCATCGGTGGCGCCGCATCGTCACCATCAGCACCATCACAAAGCGACGCCAGGCGGCGCGGGGACCCGAGGTACCGCGCCACCGACCACGACACTCAGTGACGGCATGCCCCCAGTCAGACACCGACCCAACTCCACTAAACGCGACCATATCGACGATCCACCGCCCAGGAAACTTCACCGGCTCGGTGCGTGCGTCACTTCAACCCCGCTACTGTCCACTGTCCACTCTCGTGGTAAGAGATGCCTACATGGTTAAGTGGTTAAAATGTTACAGCTCTTCGTAGGAAACCCATCTGAGAGATACGGAGCGTCACCTGCCAGAAGCGGATCACACAGTGTTACCTGCCACCCGACACAGGTGAATGCGCCCCGCCATATCCCCAGCCAAACAGATTGGTAGGCCTACTTGATCTACCTATATGCGTGTACCCCAGACGAATGTAAGGCTGAGTTGACCTTAGTGTTATGTAACAGTCACACATCTAAGTAGTAATTTGATAGCGACCGGACCAGGTGTCGAACCAACGACATCGCGACTGCAAGTACAACGTCTTACCGTTGCACCACCAAAACATAAAAACAAACTTTAAACAAACCTATAACCCACATAATAATATGATTTTGAACAGTTTTGGCGCATGCGTGAAACAAAGTCGACTGTGAGTTTTGTTTGAAGTTTTGGTGTTAGTGTTGCACGCAATCAGGTAGGCTAACTGAAGTATGTCGGAAGTATGAAATCCTTGAAACTGACGAAGGATTTTAGACTTTGTTGGGTTCGGGATGTTTATGAAATCTACCCCAGCTTATGCTTGGAGCCATATTTTAATTTCAACCAAGTGCCTGTAATTATTATGTTTCACAAGGACGCATCATGGCGGAGAACATGACCCAACCGTTAGTGTTTAAACTGTTTTAAATAGAATCGTAGGCCTATACAGTGTATATTCCGAGTAATAGGGTGTTTACACGATCCAGCAAACGTCCAGCGAACTTCCAGCAAACGTCAAGCATTACATTTGCTAGAGTTTGATGGACGTTTGCTGGATCGTGTAAACACCGCATAACTTTCATTACCGAGGCGATCGTGAATGTGAAGTGCACTGCAAGAGTTCGAGAGGCTAGACGTTGCGAAAATAGCGAAGTGAATTGCCACAACTGCTGGTAATGTGTAAAGTTACGCGATGTTGCCGAAAGACATAATTTGCTGTCAATTGCATGGCCGCGCGTTGATGAACTGGCTTATTGTAGGTAACGGTGACGAAGCCATCCCGATGCTACAGTACGAGTCGCTTTCAGCGGGGCTTTCTCCGCGGCCGCAGCCGGCAGCGGACGGTATCCCCGGGCCTAATGCCACAGTGACGTCATCGGCTGCGTCCAATAAGCAGACGACGACGTCGGCAGGCAATCAGTTGTGCGTACAGGTGTCAACGCCTGATGACGTCAGTGTTCAGCAGTACTCGACAGGTGTCGTCAGCGTCGGTGTTGCTGCTGCAGAAACCAATACAGGTAGCCTATCAGTCGAATAACCTTTAACCATCGAACCAATAAAACCAGTGGCGCCAGAAAATTCTCTTCTTGAAAAATTTTGGTCCAAAATGCCAAATTTGAGGCCAAAACCCCTCCTCCATTTGGGGAAATTAAGGAGCAAATTTGAAATTTTGGGCACTCGTAATCTCCTCCGTCGAAAATTTGCAGCTGTCTGTCGTAATTCTCTCGCCAGAAATTTTAAGTGTCTGTCAGAAAATTTCAACTTTCTGCCTCGTCTAGTTTTTACGCGCGACAGCAGAAAGCTTCGCGCGTCTTAGCCATCGTCGAGGTGTCCGTCCGTCTGTCTGTCCGTCTGTCACACTGTGATATTGTGTCAAACAAACGAAAGCTAGGATCACGAAACTTCCATTGTGGGCTGCCATAAGAACTCTAGTTTATCGTGACAAAATTTCGTGTCTCTGGGTGAGAGGGTTTTCCTTTAACGAGGGCGTTAAAGAGGGATATCCTCTAAAAGACGTTATTTTGTCAATATTGGCTTGTATATTGTGAAAACTGTTGCAGATAGGTATAGACAATCTGCTTATTATAACAGGAACTGGTGACGGGCTTTTTAGATTTATCAACGTCGATGACCTTGAACGATTTTAAACCCCCAAAATAAAGGTTTTTAGTGAATTTTTTGCAGTTATTGGCTGCAGCGCTCATTTCAACACTGAATTGCGACAGAATGGCTGGAGATAGACCTAGACAACAAGTCTACGAAATTTTCACCATTAAACGCAGATTTTAGCAGTCTAGGTCTCGACACCCAAGGTTCAAAGAGGCCCTGCGCAGGCGGGCGTCAAAAACGGCTGCCCCCTAAAAAGTGGTTATTTAATCGCTATTGGCTCGTTTAGCCTAAAAACAGTTGCAGATAGCAGAGACATACTGCTCATTATAACAAGCACTAGTGATGGGCTTTTTACTGGTGTCAACATTGATAACCTTGAGTGACCTTGAACCCTTAAAATAGAGAGTTTTAGTGTGTTTTTTTCAATTTTCGGCTGCGGCGCACATTTTAAGAGTGAATTGTGCTGAAATTACTAGAGATAGACTTGGACAACCTGCGTACGACATTTTTAGCATTGAAGGTACATGTTTAACCATCTGAGTTTCGACCTCCTAGGTTCAAGGCGTCTTCAGTACGGAGACCTCAAATTTGAATACTTCTTCAAGATGCAATATTATTCTACTGCACGCTGTACACTTGCTGCTCAGATGGTAGAACTGCTACTGTCGCGTGTCACATGAGCTCTGCTCACATTACTTGTTTTAAATTCATGACGCCGCTGAATGGAGTGGAAATACCTTGTGTTATTTACTCCTCGCGCGCTACGTTCCTAACGTAGCGAAGAGGAGTATATAAGATCAGTGTAATATTGACGACCGACCGACCGACGACCGACCAACGACCGACCTCTGTTCCTGGAAGAGCCATCCTGGAAGAACTTCAAACGGTCATATCTCCATAATGGTGCCAGATAGACGCATGGTCACTATAGACCACCCATAGAAAGTCGACCCCCGGGAGTCGAATGGTCACGTGACCGATGACGTCATTTGCGGTGTGAAAAAAAGGATACAGGAGAAAATAATGCGCGCGAGGAGTACATTAGATTGGCCACAATCTAACTATTTTTTGTTTTTTTTTATTTAATTTGGGTTTATAACTCATTCATCGTTCAGCGTCGATCGTTTTCGATCAGCAGGCCTAGGTATCGTAGAACTATAGAACTCACTTGGAGATACATTGCATGAGCAGTTTATGGCTTATTACGGTTTAAATAAGACCAAGCTGACTTTGATGCACAGTAGGCCTATAAAAATGTCATATTTACTTTACTTACTTAGTGGCCTTGGTCTAGAAAATGATGGCCTAGAATCATTTATCCATGCCTAGAACCATTTGCTGGCTAGTGTGCGGCTGTTGTTACGCTCGACAGCAGAATGCTTCGCGCGTCTTAGCTACGGCCTGGGCGTCTGTTCGTCTGTCACACTGATGCATTGTATCAAAACGTGCAAGCTAGGATCACGAACTTTTACTGTGGGCTTCTCTAAGGACTTTAGTTTTTTGGTGACAAAATTTCGTGCCGCTGAGTGAAGGAGTTCTCCTCGAACGAAGGCGTGAAAGAGGGGTACATCTATAAAAAGTTCTTATTTTACCGCAATTGGCTCGTCGAGCGTGAAAACGGTTGCAGATAAGCACAGACATGCTGCTTATCATGACAAGCACTGGTGATGGGCTTTTTAGGGGGTATTTACCTCGATGACCTTGAATGACCTTAAACCCCCAAAAGAGCCAAAATAAAGGGTTTTGGTGATTTTTTTGCGATTTTGGGCTGCGACACACATTTTAAAATGAATTGCGCCTAAATGGCTAGAAATAGACGTTACAGGGTGACCCAAAAAAACTAAGCTATTGCATTTTGTCCATATATTTGCTAAATATTGACCAATTTTCAAAACAAAATTTTACCAGTAAACTTTGTAAGAAATTTGCTACTCCGTGGCATGCACATTACACTTGTTATGTCGCTACACTACCTGGTAAAAGATAAATATTTTTAAAAAACTAGCACTATTTACTGATGGGCAGAACGTATAATGGTAATTTTTGAAGTATTTAAGTAAAATGTTAAATATGAATTATAGTAAATGTCAAAAAAGTTTACATATAGTTACAGAGTAAGTTTTCATTTGTCAGCAAAATAATGCTGCAGCATCTTTACTCGTAGGTCTACTTTAATTATCATGGGTACATACCAGGCTGCTGTGGGAATTAGATTTCAATTCCCATACGAATCCCACACCCACTCCACAGAAAAACCTGTGGAAATTATAACAGCATTCCAACAGGTTTATAAAGCCAACTAGCTAAGCACTATCAAAATTTTGTGCACGTATTGTTTTTTCTTATTTAATAATTACAACGAAGAAGTTGGCAAATACGTGAAGAGATCTTTATAGCCGAAACCATATAGGTAATTAATCGCCAATAGAATGACATCAAGTCTTCGAGCCAGCGTGGGTCTATTTAGTTACCGCCACCACACGGTTAATGTCATAACACTGATCGTCGCAGTCGTCGTTGTCCACGTTGTCCAAATTGTCACGTCGTGTCATCATCATCACTCGAAGTGCGTGCCTAACCTACACCACAAAACAACAAACTACAAGTTATTGATCAAGCTCAAACGCAGTGAACCGAAGACTAAAGAAAAACAAGAAACCCAGCTGTCGCTAGGATAGCCGACCGTACTGGTTGTCATGGACCTTCAAGGCCATTCAAAGTCGATGATTTTCATGTCATTATAAAGCCAATATGCGACTTCCTATCAATGATCAAGAGCAACCTAAGCCCTATCTCTCACCTTTTAGTTACAATAGCGCGTACTGATTTGAAAGTGTTCCCCTTGGAGTAGATGGCTACAATTTTGCATGCCTCAGTTTAACACAGATGGCCAATTATTCGTGTGAAAAGTTTTTTTTCTTACGCTCTACCTGTTAGCCACAGTACGTCCGTTACAAACGGACGAACAGACGGACGGACGGACGGACGACAACCATGACAACAGCTCGACCGTTACTTAAGTACGGTCGACTAAAAACCTGTGCTTCCGGTAGCCTTACGTCTCTAGAAGAAAAACCTGCGTCCCTAAATTTTTTATTGGGACCTTCAAAAATATCACTACAGTTTTAAAGTATGCTTTCGAAGTTTCATTGAAAAATAGGCCTAGTGTTTGCATCTTGTCTAAAATGTCACAGTAACTTTGCTTTAGATAATTTAGTGTGTCACTGTGTTTTTATGAGTTGCTGAATAATATTACATGACACACGAATTATTACACGAAACATGATATAAAAGGAAAAGAATTGGGTATATTTCACCCACTTGCACAAAATGTCGCCTTACCGACGTGATCAACTTAGCCAAATTTTATCGAAATCGGGTGAGGGGTTTTGATTCTGTGTGGGGTCGAATTTTTGACATTTTAACAGAAAAAGAGAAGTAGCCGTTAACACAGGGCTTGGACTAAATGTATAGAAATCTACAGTCTCTGGCAAATTTTTTTGTCACTGACAGTATAAAATTATTTTCACTTGTTGTCACACACGTTGTCTCCCAGATCGAGGCAGAAAAATCCATATAGGTTAGCCAAACCGCAAAACTAACAACGAAAACATATTTCAGTACAAAATGGCATTTCAATTTCATTCAAAGTCGAACGTTTTGTGGTCGCTGGAAGGCGGAATAGGCACTTCATAACGCAGCAAAATAACATTAGCTTTAACTGTAAAAGTGGTAAAACATAATTATGACAACCAAAATTACAATACATCGTCGGTTCTCACTGTTGTTTGTGGCCCCGTTGCCACGAAACTTTTACGAATATCTTATACCGCCTGAAACTAGAATCTCAGGGCTACCGCTAATGCAACAAGTCTGTTTTCTTTCAAATTTCCGTAATGAGCTCTGAAAGTCGCATGCCCTTCCCTGTTCCCCCGCCCCTCTGACGCCGCCCATGAGTAACGTGCAGTTTTATTAAAATATCAAAAACCACCGATAGGGGGCCTAAGCCTATCATGTGTTATGATATGTACGGTAGCCTACCAAAGTAACAGTCATGGTCAAAGGCATAGTAGATGAAGCCGGGTCGTTGCTCGGTCCCACTACACCAAGGTCCCACCAGCCAACACCCTTGATCCCAACCCTCCGCAGTAACCCAGTTGACTCCAGTACACTGGTCTGTGTCGATGCACATTGTCTTGCAGTCTTCGGCGTCATATGCCTCCGCGCGTCTCAGAGCATTCAAATACTGCACGTTATCGTGACGAGTCCAGACGTCACAGTCTGCAGCGCCAATTACACGTAAACCAATGTCACATTTAGGTTCTTGTCCGTTAATTCACCCGCACTCGAATTAACCGCTAAGGTTAAAGCTAAAAGTAGTGTTAGGGTTAGGGATAGGATTAGGGTTAGCGTTAGTTAGGATCAGGCTTAGAGTTAGGGTTAACGTTAGCGTTAATAACAAGAAATTTGAGCTAATGCTCACGAGACGCGCGAAAGCCTATAGCACTTCTGGTTTAGTAGTTTAGCTGAAAATTGGGGTGTTCACGCTAAATTAATATACAATTACCAAATTCTCTATCTGGATCGCATAACGATAGTTCCGTGGCGCCACCTTGTAAATGATATAGACTTGTGTTGCAGCCAGAAATCGCCAAAAAATCCACAAAACCCCCTATTTTGGCGTTCAAGGTCACTCAAAGTCATTGAATTCGGCGCCAATCGAGAGCCAGTGTACGATTTCCTGTTAGTGATAAATACACTGTGTCTCAAAAAAACCGGACCCCTGCTACCTTTTGCAATAACTCCAACAGTCCTGCTTCAATAGCAATAGATTTTGACAAAAATAATCGCCAGAGAATCAGCACTTAATAGCATGTGTTACTTTGCGAGAAATTTTAAGAACAGAGTACCAGCTGAGGTTTTCCTGTGGCACCAACAGTAGAGACAACTGCACTGCAGTACTCCAACGAACCAACAACGTCAGTTACGAAATCATTAAATGCTATAACGCCAACGTTTGAAGTTGAACGAACTGTTGATTAGCAACATCATAGTCAGAAGTTACCCCAGATGTTCAAAGTGCTGTCCCTTTACTCGGACACAGGCCCGGAGACGTCTTTTCCATTCGTCGATTGCGTCATCGACAACGGTCTGCCGTAGTCCAGACCAGACCTCCACAAAACGCTGCTTCATATCATCCACATCTTTCACCGGCTTCTGGTACACACACTGCTGTACATGATGATTTTTGAGGCGCGTTTACATTATGTACAGAGTGTTTTTAGAAAAAAAACGGCACAATGTCATCTTTTGTGACCCATGACCTATGACCCATGGCCATTACATCATTTTATTTTACGCATGAGACTATCATGGGCATTGCATTGTGGTACTAAACAGCCCTCATTATTCTCGGTTTTGAAAACTAAAAAAATCGTAAATTAGCTATGATAAATTAAGTACGCCAAATAGTGACCAGTCGTAGAAGAAAACTAAAGTACGTAGCCTGTTATTAAAATACAAAACAAAAAGGCAGTACAGTCCGTTGGAAAACAAATTTTTCATATGCAAGTTTTAGCCTGTCATAAAGATTTATTTTTGTTAGAAAATTTTAGCCAAAATCACAAAACGTGGAACTAGACATCCACCATACTGGGAAAAATTCTGAGCAAAACTGAAATTGTGAACCCGTGTAGTATTTTCTGTCAGCAATTTTTCAGCTCTCTGGCTAAAAATACCAACTTTTTGTCTCGCCAGCACTTTTGGCCCGCGTTATGCTGTAAGCTTCAAGATTTGACTATTTGGTACGACGTGTCTGTCTTCTGTCACGGATGTATTGTGGCTAAGCGGTAGGTCACATGGAAAAATCTAACCTGTAATTAGCCTAGTGCAGTGGCTACTCATGTGCAAAATTTTAGTAATCCAATGCAAGAGAAACACTTTCAGCTTTGGAGTTGAATTGAAGATGGCGGGAAAACATGTGCATTTTTCAACCAAAAACTGGAAGTTGCCGTATCTCAGAAGCGGTGAAAGATAGAGAGCCAAGGTTGCTATTAATCACAAATAGGAAGTCGCTCAAGCCTTTTCACACGACACGAAAATTGTTGGCCTTGGATGTCCTTGAAAGGTTACGCATTCTGCTATACTAATCGTGCGGTATTGTGGCTAAACGGTAAGACACAGGGAGTTGGCGATAGTACTATCTAAAATAGGGCGATGACGACTTTTTATAGGCTTTCAATAGTAACCATGTTTATATTTGCAGCGGTTTGACCACAATTTCAATGAAAGGTTTCAACTTAATAGATACTGCATCTCAGAAGCGGTCGTCGATCCTAGCGACAGCTGGGCTTCTTGTCAGTCTATGACGTCGCTGGTTACCTGTCAGTCCACGATTTTGTTTTAGTTGCATAACAGTAGCATGAATGTCGTGAACTGCGAATCTTATCACTGTAAGTAGTATTTTAAACTGCAAGCTACTGCGTAGATTTTTTATAATGGGTCAATGGCTGTGATCCATGACCCACGTGACCCATCCAAAAATAGTGACCCATTTGACCCGTGGGTCATGGGTTTGACCCATTTCCATCTCTGGATATAGGCCTAAACCAAGACAACCCGCAGATAAGAACAGATATGCTGCTTAACATAACAGGCACTGGTCACGAGCTTTTTAGTTGTATTAACATCGATGACCTACAGTACATGTGAACCCCCAAAGTAAAGGGTTTTAATGTTTCTTTGCGATTTTCGGCTGCGGTGCACACTTCAGAGGTGAATTGCATCGAAATGGCTGCACGTAGACCAAGACAACCTGCGAATAGAAATACAATACAATACAATACAATGAAAAATTTGCACTCAAAAACTGACAAACACACTGTCAGTTTAATCTAGCACATAAACTAAAAAGAACTGAATTG
>Ga0209367_1003008_pt1 | contig 22668 bp, 5 predicted proteins | sample WorMetLIZISLAND2_FD_187412 | JGI IMG/M metagenome (GOLD analysis project Ga0209367, IMG submission 187412) | Marine gutless worms symbiont microbial communities from Max Planck institute for Marine Microbiology, Germany - Olavius geniculatus... ... | reverse complement strand
TTTCATACGCAGGTTGTCTTGGTCTATCTCCAGCCATTTTGGCGCAATTCACTCTTGAAATGCGTGTCGAAGCGCAAAATTGTGCAAAAATTCACTAAAAACCCTTTTTGGAAAATTCAAGGTCATTCAAGGTCATCGATGTTGATAAATCCAAAAAGCCTGTCACCAGTGCTTGTTATGATAAGCAGCATGCATGTACCTATCTGCCACCAATTTTACGCTACGCGAGAAAACTGCGGTAAAATAACCACTTTTTAGGAGGGTAGCTGTCTTTGTCTGTCTGATTCGGTAATCTTAGTTTGGACCTTTTTGACTGATCTATTCGTGTGACGGAAAGATGGACAAACGGACAGACAAACAGAATTGCGATGGCTAATACACGCTATAGCATGCTATACATGTACATGCTGTCGCGCGTAAAAACCGTTCTCATACGTCTTTTTCTTGCGCGTTTGCAATGTTTCTACTTGCGTTTTTAACTTTTTATGACATTTTTTAATTGACTTTGCTTTTGCAATGCAGCCGAACGGGTTGTAAGAAATGTGTTGAACGTCAACATAAAAGCTTGTGCCATGAAAAATCGCCACAAACAAGATTATTCTGCTTAGTTACGGTTGACAAGAAAATGAGTTCTGGGTACAAATCATCTTAGATTGGGGGCGCAAGTTGCTCAAGGCGTCAGTGTTGTAGCTGCCCCATTGCTATTGTCGCCCAGTTCTTCTTCTGCATGCTTGTTGGAAAGTTCCGAAATTATTAACAGTATTAACAGCCAGAATTTATTGGTGCAATATTTTAATACTGCGGACATTGTTGACTGACTTTTCTCTTGTGTAGCCGGTTAGATGCATCTTTTCTTCATTTTCTTTTTTTCTTCTTTTTTAGCTTAGCGTTTCTGTGTTTTGTGTATGTATATGTGTTCCTGTGTTTTATGGGCCATGTTGCCTGAGTCAAATAAATGAATGAATGAATGAATTATACTTCCTGGCAGAATTGTCATTGCTTTTGTCTCAAAACATTAAAATACAATTTTTTCCTTTACTGTGCAAACTGTTTTATTATGCTACAATACTACTGTGAGTTTGTGACTGCTATTGTACTAATCTAGTTACTGGCTGATATACGAAAATAAACCATCCATCAAAACTAACATTTTAAATCATGGCAACATTATTGTCGAACTGGAGTTAAAAATAAAGTTAATAGTACATTATACGGTAAGCGAAAAACTTCGAATTTTGTTATAGCTTTAGTACCTTCAATTTTTTTGTAGTTTTTTGTCATTATTATTATTATGTAAATTATTAAAAACATTTGATACAGGGCAAAATGTCGTTGGATTAGCTTTTGATTTCGAAACGGCCGTTTTAATTACAGCTGCTGTTTTTAGAAGCAAAGCATAAATAAAAATGGGTATTTTAGTAAAAGATTTAAATACATTTATCAAACATGCCAGTGATATTGAATTATTTTTTGCATATTTAAACATTGGTGCATGAAAAATTTGAAAACTTTTTGTGCTTGACCTGCTGTCTACATTTTATGCGTATGTTCGTCCATAATTCATATCCGCGTTAGTCCGTACACTGTCAGCATTAGCTGGGTTCTACTAATAAAACACTGATTTAAAAACAAAGCACGACATCTATCGTAGTTTGCACTAACGCCACTTTCTACACTTTACGTATAGGCCTACAGTAAAATCTAGTCTGTGGTTTTTAAAAATATTTGTAACTTGCAACAGTAGCAGCGCAAAAAGTCGACGTCTATTAACGATAATCTGTTGTGCTAGACATTTGTCATATGGTGTAGGTGGCTGGCTGCAGAAGCAGGTGTTGGCTGGCGTATTGTTCGCAGGAGAATTCTCTCGGAGGCGACAAATTGAGTCGTCAGTTGCGTTCAACTGTAGCGCGACTAATACATTGAAGCAAGCAGCGGCAGCAGAATGACGCGTCGCTGGCGATCGCTAAGCGTGATAGTCGTTACAATTCGCTGAGATGATGACTCAGCGTCAGCGCCGCCGCTATAGCCTGGTCACCACCACAGGCGACCAATTCACGGTGGCGACCTCCCCTCTCCCCTCCTGGCCAAAACTGTGTAGGGACAACGCCCACGCAGGCGTTTGATTACTGGAATTTTTTGGCAACCGTAGAATGGGTGAATTTTTGCATCGTCGCGTCCGGTTCAACGTTAACGCAGCAGCAGTTCCACCAGAAACGTACGATTGCAGCCGAATTCAGCGAGGGGAAAGAAGTGACGAAAAGGGAAAGAAGAAAAGCGCCAGAAGGGGAAGAAAGAAAACAAAAAGGAAGCAAAAGAGAAGGCAATGTCGCCCCCTCCACGGTGATTTCTAGACGTCGACGCCCGTGTTGGTCAGTGGTCGGTGGCTGGACACACTGGACAGTCCAGCCGTGTCCAGTCGAGTGACGTCACAACGAGTGCTCTGGTCATTCGCTGTGCGTCCGCGGTATGCATCGACGATAACGTTGTTAGTTGCAGAACACCGAACACATGACTCATCCAGCCAGCCGCTCAGTCATAGCAGAAGAACAAGACACAGAGACGCAGACAGACAGACAGACAGAGAGAGTTAGAGAGAGAGAAAGAGAGAGAGAGAGAGAGAGAGAGAGACTGCTAAGTGGTGTTCGATCGATCTGCGGAATCCCGCTAAACGTCATCGCATTTCTCGAGTCCGAGTTTCTGTCTGCCGCACCAGTGAGCAGACGCTGCACTCAATATAATCCAACCTTCCCCCACTGCGTTCGCTCTCCGCCCAAACAGTAGCCGAGGCATACTGTTATTTGCTCAGAGAGACGTCTGCAAATCTACTTAAATAAACTCAACTTAAGCTATAACTGTAGCTTTATATTATATACATTTAAACAACTAACACTGCGATATTCGTTTACGTAAAAATGGTCAAAAGCGCGAAATAACAGGCCCCTAAGTAACGGACACAAATTTTATATTAACTGTTTTCGCAGTGTTTGAATTGCCGGGGAGGGGCTAGGGGGTTGAACCCCCCAACTGTTTTCTCAACCCTCTAACACACTGTCAAATTATGTACTGGGGAGTCAGCCATATACTATGTGCATAGGATTGCATCATAATTTTGTCCAGGTTCTAACCGTCAAAAAGTTTAACTCCCAGCTAATTTTTCACAATTCAAACAATGTGTCTTCGTAGAACTCTTTGATGCTATTTTTAAACATTTTGTAACTACGAAATTTTTTTTCACCCCGCAGATTACTGAAGTCGACAGAGTTGGATTATTCTTCTTTGGAAGCTGTATAGAACAATGAAACGCGCAATATCGGCAAAAATGACGTCAAATTTGACGTGCAAGGGGTGGGCTACAAAGCGTCTAAGATGGCCTGAAGGCTAAATTATAGGAGAAAAAATAAAGCAAAATTTTGAGTAAATTGGCGAACACAGCGCAAGACAAAAAACGGCTGCAAATGTTTAAAGGAAAGTATTTAATTTCCGAGTGGCTACAACACTCAGATTGGTGGAGGTGTGTGCACGACGACGATCAATATGCTGGACAGAGTCGGACGTGCATGCCATGCTGGCGTGATGTGATGTGCGTCGTCGTCGTATCGAATGCCGCTCATTCGCAGCCAGCGCAGCATGTAATGTGGATGTGGTGGTGTGGTCCCGGCGGATATGATGCAGTCGCGGCGTAGAGTCGTCGTCCGTCGCCGTGACAGCTGCAACGTGTGACAACATCCCTACAGATGAACCCCGTAGCAGCCATGCCATATAGATAGGCGCGCACTTCTAGAAATCACCCGGGGGGCATCCTTCCTTTCTACCTTAAGGCGCGTACAACTGCAGAGCGTTGTAACTGTTTCCCTGTTTGTTTTTCTTTGTATTTTGAGTGTTATAATTGAACTGAGCTGACCATGGACGAGCAGTAATTAATGCATTATTACCATTAATCAGTTTAGTTCAGTTGTGTCCCTCTGTATGCGCCTTTACGCTGTCTTCTAATTCTTTCCCTCTTTCTCATTTCTGCCATGTAGCCGAACTTTTTTCTACAACTTAAGCCTTTCATTTTGTTAACTCTTAAATCTAACTATTGGTTTCGAAGATTGCTGTAAGCTTACTGAACAGAAAATTAATGCAAACGTGTCGTTGTGCAAATGACGAAAAGTGTAATGCGGTTTTAGCCTCAAAAGATATAGAGCATCGTTTGGCGGTTCGGAATTTTTTGTACATTTTGAGGCTGAAATTGAGCAGCACTTTTTGTCGTAAGCACAATTACGCATTTGCATTTTTACTGTACCCTGAATGTATTTGGCGAAAATTGCAGTATGCGTTGACGGTGAAGCAGATGTCGACTCGCAAAATTCGCGGCAGCAAAAAAAATCTTCAGAAATTAGACGCTCGTGCATAGAGAGATTGGAGTTAAGCCCGGAAGCTTTTTACGGTGGGGTGATCTCCCACATTTCCCCCATGGAGTTGCCGTCTATGACGGAGTCGCTTCGGTCCGACTTTGACATCAATAATGGTGAGGGAGGGTGGGGTCGAGATGGTACGTGCATGGATGGAAAGTCTTCTGGGTATTATCACGCGTCGAGTACACGGTATAGGTCGTGCACTGTCCACAGTAGACGGTCGTGGACCGGTCCACGCAGCTGGCTATGACGGCCACTAGTCGATATTCATCAAGTCCATATTCTGTACGTGGGTAGACATAATAGTCCTGGCCACTGTACGGTACACCCTTCGACAGACTCGTGATATTGACTTACGTATAAACTCATACTGCACAGAGAGTACTGTTTTGGCTGCTAATACATCTCGCCAAAAATGCATGCAATCGTATTGTTATTTTCGCCGAAGGAAATAAGTGCATATACTACGCAATAGCCTTATAGCGCCTGAAAGTAGGCTATAGTCCATGCGCTACATTTTGCCGTTGATAATGTGCGTCAATCTTCTTTCAAATTTTCGCGGTGAACTCCAAAAGACGTATCATTTCTGCATTAGTGTTCGGTATAGCTGTTTACGGTTATCCGAGATCAATGATTTTAGTGACAATCGAACTGACATATGTAACTTCCTATAACGGATTAATAGTGACCTTGGCCCTATCTCTCATCGTTTCTTAGTCTGAGATACAGTGAGTTATTTGTTGAAAATCGCAAATTATTCCTGCCCCCTTTTATTTCACGCCCTCGACGGGGATAATTCCTTTCGAACTTCTGAAAATGCTTTACGGGTCCTAAAACTAGAGTCATTCGCGGAGCAACGACAAAAGCTTCGTGATTCTAGCTTGCATCGTAAGCATCGTCTTGATACAATCGCAGACTGTGACGGACGGACAGAAAAATGAAAGCCTCGACGATAGCTAAGACGCGCTATAGCAATACGTGCTGTCGCGCGTAAAAGTAAGTAAAAATTGCTTAGGCCCCTAATTGTTATATATATTAACTAAAATGTTTACAAATATTAAATTAATCGATCTTATATTTCAAAGAACCAAGCGATTATGAAACTTGCCGGATTTTAAGTTTAATTTGCTAGCACCCGTAGCGCGTATTGGCGCGCTCGCGAGCAAGCACAGTTCTCGTGGCCGAGGCCTCCTGCAGAAACAAAAGACTGCACAGTGTCTGATACATTACAGTGAAAGATGTGATGTACTGCGCGACAGAAAAGCGTCCTCTTGGTCTTTGAAATCGGGCACGGTAGTGGTCGGGGGAGAACTCTTATTCTCCCGTCCGGTTCTGCCTACTTATGTTAGACAGCTAGATTGCAACGCGGACTTGCACAGAAGAGATCTCTATAGTATACTCGGTCGGGCTGCAGCAGCTGCTACTGCTATCTGCTGTGACGTCATTGTGTGGACGCGATGGATGTGACTGGCAGTGCAGAATGTGTGGTGATTGCACAGAACAATCGTCTTACGTGTAGTGGACAGCTGTGTCGTCCGCTCGCTGTCCGCCCCCCGCTATCTGCCGGTTCTCTAGCTTTGCTGCGCGCAACAGCAGACTTGATTCAAAAAGCAGAATAAGGCACGTCGTCTCCCCACTTTTATGGAGTGTCGTCCAAAAGTATTTAACTAAATCCATCATGTAAAAAAGTTTGCAATTTTATTTGTTCACTCGTCGGAACACTTTCTTTGTTTCTGTCTGTAATTGTTTGTAATTTTATTTTACAGTAATTTTCATAACAAAAAGGGGAGCAAGTCTAAATATTGGACTTGTAGGCCTATTTTTCTCGACGGCGCTTAGACGAAAAAAGTTTGGGTTTCGGCGAAGTTATCTCATAATTGACAAAATTTAAACTAATCCTTTTTAATGACGTCGTGGTACTTCAGCAGTTGTTTTTTAGCAAACCGTACTTAAGTATCGATCGAGCTATTGGTACGAGTTGTCGTCCGTTCGTCTGATCATCTGTTTGTCCGTTTGTAACGAATGCATTGTGGCCAAGCTTTAGGTCGTAGAGAGGAAAACTTTTTACACGAATAATTAGCCATGTGTGCTAAACTCGGGCATGCAAAATTTCAGCCACTTAGTGCAAGCAAAACATTTTCAAATCGGGGGTTGAATGGAGACGAGTAGGAAAAATGTGCGTTTTTCAACCGAAAACTGGCTGTATCTCGCAAACGGTGACTATTAATCACTAATAGTAAGTGGCATACGTCCTTTCAGATAAAATAAAAATTGTCGACCTTGGATGACTTTGAAGGTTACTGACAACCAGTACGGTCGGCTATCCTAGCGACAGCTGGGTTTTTTGTTACTACATAGTGTGCATTTTGCGGACTGAGCAGCGCAAACACTCCGTCGCTTCTGCCACCCAGCGAGCCGTGATAATGACAGCACCTGCTGGATATATGGATATGTGGACGAAGGCGATGTAAGCAATTGTTCTAAGTGCATTGTATTGTCAAACCGGTGAGACCTAGGTGTATATATCTACAGACGTCGACAGCCAACAGTCTCTGCCTGTCATCTCCATGCATTATGGCACATTTCCCACGTCTATGCTCTATCATCAGACAAGCTAAGGTTCAAAGAAAAATGAGTGTTAACGATTATTTATTATTTTCTCTTTATTCACTTCTCTTCATTCCCTTTTTTCTTGCCACTTGTCTTTCATTTCTCTACTGTCCTCTTTCACATACCGCTTTTTTCCTTGCCTGCCACAAAAAGATTAAGGATTTTAAGGTCCACTGTCAACACATTTTATGTATTTCAGCTCAGAAATTGCGCTTGGTCACTGGTTAATGGCAAAAACTATTTTGTCGTTGCGAAAAAATCAGTTGAAAATGAAGACAAATAACGCATAATTTACAGCAAGAGTGATGTAACTATTTAGCGTCCGGAAAAGCGTGAGTTGGCTAAAAAAATTCGCGAGAGATGAATGGGACTTGGCATGCCTGTATCATCTGTGTATATAGATGTAAAAACGCTCCAGAAAAAAATATAAAAAAACGTTAAGAAACGATAAAAACGTGGCAAAAACATGTTTTAAAAAGTTGACAAAAACGTTAGCCTCAATTTGTTCAATTTTTTGCCTAAAACCTAACGATGTAAGTGGAGTATAGTTAAAAGTAATACAAAAGAAAAAAATTATGTATTTCTTATTAACTATGCGATCATAAGATCAAATACATTTGACTAAGTAAGCAAAATACCATAACTACACGGTGTTTCATAAAAAGGGACCCTTTTTTGTTTTTCTCATAATTCACTCAAATGATGATCAATTTACAATATATTTTACCAGTTTTAGCTGAAAATATTAATTCAAAACATTTTAACAAAATATGGCAGTTGATTAAATATTTTTGTTAGTCGTGACGTAATGCTGATGTCATAATGTGTCACGGGTACAAGCTTGATAGTCTCAACTGGTGCTGTCAGTTGCTACCCAGCTTCGATGGTGAACTCAATCTGGTTTGCTAATAAAAAATGCTTATCGTGTCAGCACTAAGCAACATGGGGACATGAAATCAAAGCGTCTTGCGATCGAAAAACGAACCATTTTGCAAGCTCGGTGTGCTAGTGCACTGTCATGCTCGAACATGTGAAATTCCAACTATCCCCACAGACACATAAATGTGATCGCTTTGCACGTTTTTGTGGCTGCAACTGTAAAACTTTAAAAATTTGTCATCAGCGAACGGAATTTTTTACCATTGGAGCAGGGTAGCGATAGTCAGCACCAGTTGAGGCTATCAAGCTTGTACCCGTGACACATTATGATGTCAGCATTACATCACGACTAGCAAAAAATATTTAATCAACTGCCATATTTTGTTGCAATATTTTAAATTAATATTTTTTCTGCTGCAACTGGTAAAAATTTTGTGTAAATTTATTATCATTTACGTGAATTATGAAAAAACAAAAAGGGGTCCCTTTTATATGAAACACCGTGTATAGCCTATTAATTCGTTTCAGTGGCTTTGAAAGTGTTCTTCGACGTTCTTGGTAAAAATTTCAAATTTCAATAAACGTTTTTTTATAAAAAAAACGTTAAAAAATAAAAAAGAACGTTAAAACGTAAACAACGTGGCAAAAATAAAAAAAACGTAAAAACGTCTTTTTACATGTATGCTGTGTATAGTAACATATTGATTTGATGGCTGTCGTGCACTTAATGATGTACAGCGTTGCGCACCTGTGACGCAAGAGATGACGCAAAGGCGACTTACAGTATAAAATAATTATAGTCTCAGTCTCGAATGTCGGCGACAAAAATTCCCAGCTGCACGATGACAGACGTCGCACTAAATATACATCAGGCGACGACGATATAGGGCAGTAGTTGGACATATGCTCTATCTGTATCTTAGAATTTTACTTACTGATCGATTATTAGCCATAGTACGAGCATTGCAATTTCAGTCCATACGCTAAGTGCTAAGAACTGTGATTAAGTATTTAAAATTAGTAAATTAATCAATCAATCAAAAATAACCACTTAGGCCTACAAAAATGATTAGTGGTTTACAATACATCTATGTCTACAATTTAAAGATATGTACGAATATGTAAAAACTCAATTAGTGATACAACGCTTGCTGAAAAACAGTAATGTACAATTTCAGTTACGTTGAAAAGACGCAGTGTCAGATGTTGTTGAAGCAACGCTGACAACCCATTTGTTCCAACTTCCACGCAGCCGGTGCAGCCTATGAAAACGCTCGTTCGGTCGTGTGCGTGGCTGTTAATAGTGCAGACTGCTGCCGGACAGATTGAAGTCGTGTCGTGATGTGACACTGACTGTTGGTGTGACAATGTCAGTGGGCACAAAAAAACGCGGTTGCCTTGTTTGAAGCAAACTTTCACTCGCGTGCGATATAGATACACCACAACGACAAAAATATTGAAGGACGGTCCTGTAGGTCTACAGAGAAGACCATCTGTTGACACATGGAAGCGGGATCGGTGGATGGGGTTGGTGGCTTGGTACAGCTAGGGAGGAAGTTGCTTTTTGACGCTGAATGGGATCGATGTGGCGACCCTGCAGATTCAGTATCACAAGTTCGCACACACTGCGGCAAATACAGAAATTAATGGACCCGCGCAGGTTTCACCGTTTCAGTGTCCGTCAAGATTTCACAGCTCTCGTGCTTCATATTCCACATTTTCAACGCCACGCAACGTGTACTTGCGTCAAAACTATGTATACTGCGGTATGTTGCATGCGTTGTTGATGTTCAACTTAGGATTCATATAAGATTCATTCATTCTTCTTCTTCTTTTCCTTTAATGCACAAATCCTCAGAATTAAGCAATGTCGTGCATGGAATAATGTCAAAACTATCCTTGACTAGTTTAACTGCCAATGAGCTTTGTATAAAAACTGAATGACACATTCTCACAACCGCTTGACAGAACGACATAAAACATTATAAATTTATAATATAGGCCTAGGCCCATACGAAGTGCAGTTTTTGATGCACGTATACAACGATAAAAGTTAATTTTTCTCATCACGTATAACGTAATTACAACGATCAACATGAAACTAAACCGATTTTACTGACTCCTACTTATTTGATATAGTTAAATAATTTCCGAACTAAATTATTCCAGTAAACAAACACTGGGCAAAATGCCATTGTATTGCCGGTCGGTCACTCAGTCATCGCTGTCGCTCGCGCCCTCTGATTACCGTGACCGCCACGCCCATGCGATGGGTCAAAAATAACGACGATTACGTCGCGCGCGCTTGTGTGTGCATTTGGCTATGATTTGACGGCCAGCAGCAGGCGAGCTTGTATCGTCCCCGTGGTCATGATCTGACGGCCGATCTTAACCGTCGTCCGTTCACCTCTCGTTAGCGGTAATCCAACATGCAGCCCGTCCATCTGCTGCCGCTAAATCCACGCCGAAATCCGAAACGCATCGCGGGACAGACGGCCAACCATTAGCGCGAGAAATGCTCGAGCGAGCGAGCTCTGGTATCGTTTGACGACATCATTTGACGTTTTCCCGCCGTCGGGAGCTGGGCGCTTCACGGTCGTCCGGTCTCCGCCGGCTGCTGCTGCTGGCAAATGACGTGGAGCTGAATGGACGTACGCTGTGTTGAATCCAGGGGCTGTTGATCACGCGCGCGATGATGTTTAGCCGCTGCCGATGCCTCCACTCCACTAATGTCGGCATTGATCATCGACAGCAGCCACCGACGCCGCTTGCCTGTGTCTGACAGATAAATGTACAAAACATCAGTTTATACACTTGTTAACGGCAACATTTAAGGACTTGCACATCAAAAACAGCAAAAATTACAAAAGGTGATATTGCCCGCATCACACTGACTGTGTGTCAATGTTAACACATGGCTTGAACTACCGTTCAGCCTGTGATACCACTGCATTGCCATAGCAACGGCTGCCTGGCAACGCATCAAATTTGGCTGCTAGAGTTTAGTGGCTGTGAGTTTAGTTACAAAACAGTTGTGATCAAGTGATACAGGCGTGCATGTCAAGCGACCATCAGTGATCGCGTGCGCGTCGTCAGTCATTGTGTAAATAGGCTAGAAGCGAGTAAAGATGTCATAAAGCAATAACATTCAGCGGCCTGTCCGGTTGGTCTGACTGATCGGTAACAGAATGCCATCAATAAAATATCTTTCATCCACTTTGACCGCCGATGGACCGCTTCGCCTTGTTTTTCTCATCGAGTCGTTGTCGTAAATTATTGATTGCTCGCGACGACGACGACGAACGACGGTCATCATTTGCGCGGCAGTAAAGAGACATCGACGAGCGGAAATTAGCCGACTGCCGGGCCGTGTCCAGTCCAATCCAGTCCACCATGGCTGGGCCGGGCCGTGCCGGGCCGGGCCGGGCCGGGCACGGAGGCCGGCGAGGGTCAGTGGGTCCGGCTGGCTGGCTTCTGTACGAAGGTCCCGTAGATCGCGGCCAGTCGGTCGTGGAGAGGTCCTCGGAGAATTGTCGGTCGGAGTAGTCGGTCTTTGTGCTCGTCTTACACAGAGTGAGTGTCCACTCCGTGTCTCACTACAGCGCTGCTTCATACATAATGCAACCGACGTGCAATACAGTCCAACGACTGTAGTATATGGCCATATGATAGCCTAGATACTTCCTAGCTGTACAGTAACGTGTTTCACTACGTTACTTGTGATCATGAGGATGATGGATCTTCTTGCTGCAATGGATGCACCTAGAAATACTGGTAGTAACTGCAGGACAAAATACGCATGCAAATTCGTGACAGCCGCATAGCATAGGCCTAAATGAAGTTTGAAGTCTTACATGACAACTTCTGTAATGAAGAAAATATTTTATGATAGCTTGACGGACAAGAAACATATCGCAATTTCCCCCGACCGACCCCGTTGCCATGGCAACAAAATTTGAAAGAAAAATGGCTATAGCTCTGCTTGTATAAGAAATTTTGGCGAGATTTTTGCTCCTATAAGGGCAGTGGCGTATTTAGGATTTGGCAAAGGGGGCCATGGCGAGCGCGTGGAGCGCGAGCCTATAACGGGGGTCTGGGTGCGGAGCCCCCAGCGGGGTCCAGGGGCAGAGCCCCTGGTCGGGGAGTCAGGGGGCGAAGCCCCCCTGAAGCTGAAACAATTTTTGCTTCTGAATGTTCAATGGAAACCGCAAATTCGCCCATTTTTCTGAAATTTGGAAACGCAAAAAACCATCAAACATTGTTGAATTTTGCAATTCTTGCTGAAGAATGGCAAAAAACGCACCTTTTCATATAAAGTCGCCTGTAAAAAATCTTCATGGTCGGGCCAAAAGGGGGGCATCGCACCGTGCCCCCCTAAATACGCCACTGTATAAGGGGATTGTGGGGATTAGCCATCGAATGCTGCCAATTGCATTTTCCCCTGACCGACCCCCGTTGCCATGGCAAAGAAATTTGGGACAAAATTGGCTATAACTCGGCTTGCGTAAGAGATTTTTGCGCCTATAGGGGGGTTTTCGGGGATGGGCCATCGAAAGCTGCCAATTGCATTTTCCCCCCACCGACTCCCGTTTCCATGACAACGAAATTCGGAACAAAATTGGCTATAACGCAGTTTGTGTAAGAGATATCTGCGAGATTTTCTGCATCTTTGGCTGAATTTTCGGAAATGGGCCATCAAATGCTGCTAACTAAATTTTACCCCGACCGACCCTTGTTGCCATGGCAACAAAATTTAAGACAAAATGGGCTATACCTCGGCTTGTACAACAAATACCACCAAGATCCTTGCATCTGACGTAGGTGCGGGTTGAGAGTTTGGCAATTAGATGACGTCAGTCGAAGTCTATCACAGCCAACCTTGATTTCCAGGTATAACGAGCAGCAGCGTAGTAGGAGCAGCAGCAGTAGTAAACACATCCAACGTTCTGTACCCGACCGGAGGTATACTGCTCTGCCTTAAAAAGGTAAAAGGCAAAGATCCGGATCCGGATAGCGCTTTTTACATGCGTCAGGCTCATTCCTCGACTTTTGGCAATAAAACAGCAAATATATGTACAAAAAAAACTTAACAGTTTGCAACTGTGTGTAAGGACGATGTGATGATATCAGTCCTCTAAAACAGCAAAAATCATTTTGGTAACCTTAGATGGGGCTATGCATATGGCGTCCTTACAAGCTGACTATAGTTGGTAATCACTAACATAGTCTAAAGCCTATGGTTGTCCAGGTCCATCTTCAACCAGCCATTTCGGCGCAATTCACCCTTAAAATGTGTGTCGCAGCCGGAAATGGCAAAAAATTAACTAAGAACCCCTATTTTGGGGGTTCAAGGTCATTCAAAGTCATCGACGTTAACATCAATAAAAAGCTTGCCACTATTCCTTTTTATGATGAGCAGCATGTCTGTGCATATCTGCAACCGTTTTCACGCTACACGATATAATTGCGGTAAAATAACCATTTTTAGAGGGGTAGCCGTCTTTGACGCCCTCCTGCGCCGGCCTTCTTGAACCTAGGGGGTCGAAACGTGGACTGCTAAAATCTACGTTAAATGCGAAAATTTCATACGCAGGTTGTTTTAATCTATCTCCAGCCATTTCGTCGCAATTCAGTGTTGAAATGTGCGCTGCATCCAAACATTCCGAAAAATTCACTAAAAACCCCTTTTGTGGGGTTCAAGGTCGTTCAAAGTCATCGACGTTAATAGGCTAAATCTAAAAAGCCTGTCACCAGTGGTTGTTATAATAAGCAGCATGTCCGTACCTATCTGCAACCGTTTTTACAGTATACGAGCCAATATGGGCAAAATAACGTTTTTAGAGGGGGCATCCCTCTTTGAGGCTAGCTCGTTCGAGGGGAACCCCCGCACCCAGGAGCATAAAATTTTGTCACGAAAAAGTCGGAAAAACTAGATACCTTGAGGCAGCCCATGGTGAAAATTTCTTGACCATAGCTTGCATGGTTTTGACACAATACAGCAGTGTGACGGACAGACGGACGGACGGATAGACAGACACCCAGGCCATGGCTAAGACGTTCGTGTTTCAACGGAAATCTGGCAATATCTCGTAAATGGTGAGATATACGGCCAAGGTTACTGGGATAGCACCCACTGTGCCAAGGCCTTGGGCCCCAAAGGGGTCCGCGCTACGGCGGCGATCATCGCAAAATCGATCAATCAATCTAACAAATTTTTATTAATTATTGTCACAACTTAAACGCAGTTATAATGTCTAGAAAATTTGGAAGAAATTGTACGCCTAAAAACATACAGGGGATCTATCACACAGTTTGCGGGTGTAGTTTGGTCACCCGGTCCTTGTGGTATCAGGGGCCCCGCGGTTAAGTCAGTGCCAAGGGCCCCGCGATGGCAAAAGACGGCTCTACCTCTGCTATTAATCACTAATGGGAAGTATCTTATGCCCTGTCAGATGGAAATCACTGACCTTGGATGACCTTGAATGTCACTGACAACCAGCACGGTCGGCTATCCTAGCGACAGCTAGGCTTCTTTGCTTTGGTTAATGTGCTAATATTAACTGACAACTTGAATTGGTATCCCATCTCCACTGGTGAGAGGTCTGAAGAGGGGCTGTACCCCTTCCCAGAAATTTTCAGAAATTTGGGTACCAAATGTCGTTTTTGACGCTTTCTGGTGCGTCGTTTTACGCTGTGTCGGCAGGACTAGCACGTAATTTATTCTTACATTACTGTGCCGAAACCTCAGTGTAAAGACCATTATGTGTATTGTGTAGAGATTTTCAGAGTTCTTCCTAAAATATTCTGAACTTCACAAGATACGAAAAGCCGAATACCGAGGCGCAAGACCGTGAGGTGGGGTTCTTAGGAGGAAGAGAGCCAGCGAGCCTTCCGCCAGCTAGAGGCAGGGGCGTATTCGAGATTTCAAGTTAGTGGTGGCGTGAAGTAGGCCTAACTGGATCTGGGAGACGAAAGTCCCCATTTTCCAACTTGGGTTTAGGGGCAAAGCCCCATAAGGAGTCCGGAATACTAAAGGTGAAACGTTTTTGTATATATAGTAGCATGACTTTTTTGCAATGGCTTAGCTAAAAAATTTTTTCCTGAGGAACAAACCCTTTAACCCAAATGGTCTTTCTCCTCTCATTAGTTTCTTTTCCCTTCCCCTTCTTTCCTTTCCTTCCTTTTCTCTCCCTTCTCTTTTCCTCTTTCCTTTTCCCACCATTTCTCCCTTCTCATTTTCTTTCCTTTTCTTCCCTTTTTCCTTTCTTTTGAAGTCCCTTAGAAGTAAGACCCCCAATTCCAGCAATTGGATCTGGGGAAGTGACGTAGGCCTATAAGCTCTTCCAGCGGGATCAGAGACAGCCCAAGCCGAAACCAAATTTGGCGCATTATATAGCCTTAAAATATGGCGGCAACAGTTTAATTATTTTCCTCAAATTCGTCTGACCAAATTTGTATGAGGTTTAACAATGAAAGCAAACAAAGACGACGCCACAAATTTAAAAGTGGGGCTACAAATAATCTGCGAGCGAAGAGAGCAGAATTTTTTGTACCCGCACTTTGTGTCTATAGTTGCTGAGTTTAAAAGATCGCCCTGATGAGGTCTAGGAAGCTCTAGTCTCGAGCGGGGTCCGGGGCGGAGCCGCAAACAAGTTTTTTTGGGGGGGGTATACTGGAGAAAAAATCTGAAAATGCATGTATAGCGGGTATGCCTAGCTATCTGCGTCAGCCTTCACTGCACAAATTGTGTGTTTTGAGGTGTATCGGTAGTGGAGTAGGCCTACTGGTTGACTGGCTAGTGTTGATGCGGGATAGTCACCGTTGTCGGGTGACCCTTGTCATTTTAAAGAAACTTCGTTGGGTTATTACGATAAAATAAAGTTGGGCCATTATCGTACAACTGCCGTTGGGCCAACGACGCTATGAAAATAGATGTACATGATGTATATTAACTGATTAAATGTTCAGTCAAGATTATCACACTTAGCTACAATATTATAACTGCACACACAGTTACAATATGACATTTAGGTCTACAATGTTCGCATAGTTTTGCTTTGAGCCTACGAGAAAGTCACGTAGCTTACGGCCAGAGGTATAGGCCTATACATGTAAGATGTCTATGCAAAACTATACAACTTTTATGTAGGGAACTTTTCAACGACATTATATAAGTAACATGAAACGAAATTCGCAGTACTGTTGTAGCCAGTTCGTCCTAGCTAATGTAATGTTTTTGGCAAATTTTTCGCTTGACGCTCTAGCTTTTGGGGAGGCTTGGCGCAGCGGGGCTGGAAATAAGTCAAATGGGGATACGAAAATAATGACCAATCTAAAAGCCTAATCCCGAAACGAGATCCCGAGATTACGAATTTCTCAATCCCGAATCACGGGATTGAAAATTCAATCCCGGGACTGCAATCACTCGTTACTACTCGGTACAACTGGCCAGAAAATTGCTAAGTTCAAGTTCAAGTTCAAAGAATCAGTTAAGATTTACATACTTAGTTGTCTGTTGTTGATCATCGGCTGAATCAGCGAAGTTCTTGCATTTTTTTCGTTTCATTGCTGATTTGTTTGCGTTTTACTCACGTGCTGTTTTCCTAAAGGACCGAATGTAAACGAAGTTGGTGCTACTATACTTTTTGACGTTTGCTATTGTCTCTTGTTGTTGTCAAGATGTTTAGACTGACTCATCATCGAGGCATAAGAAAGATGGCTGATGTCATACAGTGTGTTGCTACATATTCCGAGTTGGAAACGCCCATATGAAGACACACCGAGCTAGGTGGAGTCGTGTCAAACCAGTTTTAGCTGCCTGTTAGCACTGGAGATCATGTTGGATAGCAATGCCACGCGTGCTATGGTCCGTTAAGGCAGTACAGCGTTGGCAGACAGATGTCACGTTGACAGACGTCCATCGGCACCACCATCATTTTGGGTTTTTGGTTTGGTTACTTTGTCGGCAGGGCTCCCATATTGGGGCATTGCACCGACGGACTGTGATGGGCGAACAGTTTGCCCAGGGTTGTTACCTCAGTGGAATTGCCAGTTGAATCCGCAACCCTGCAGTCATTCAGTTCAACATCTAACCATTAGACTATCAAGCCACGCCATCGTCATCATCATTTTATTTGCCAATGCCAATAGGCGACAGCACATCCAGAGCTGATTCAAGTGACTGTTACGATCAATCATGATTCTTAATAAATAGCTGATAGGATGATGTCAATATAAACTGTCTAATTTATGCTCAGACTTTTAAATATCCAAATGAACCTTATGCACGTTGTCGTTAGAATTCATGACAACGCAGATTTTAGTGATTTTGTCATACTTTTGTTTTGTTTTAGGATACTGATGCAGTTCTGGTATGGCGGATGATCAGATGGAGTTAACTGACGGTGCTGCAGCCGACTAGGAAGAACAGGGTGCTGTGGGTGGTACCATCAGTGATTTACTCGTTGAAGACTGCACTGATGATGGTCATGGACAGACTGTTGTTGCTATCGCCGCATGGTCCACCGCCAATGCAGTGGTTGAACTTCTGGTAACGTGCACCACTGTGACATCATCAGGACACATGAGGATTGATGTAACAGAACAAGCTGGCAGCACTGATACCTCGGTCGGAGTTCGTCGTGTCATGTCTAGCTTGTCTACCTCACCGTCTGCTATTGTAGCAAGATCAGACAGCCCTGTACTGCCACAGCCGGTGGCGAAAAAGCGCAGTCATTTCTGGAATTTTTTGCGGCGTAGTAAGCGTGCACCTGTTCTGCCACAGTGCAGTGAGAATGGTGAGGATACGGAGAGCATTGCTTCTGTTGAAGCGAGTGGCTGTTTTTCTCGGGGCGGTCTGTGTTCGCGGAATGACAGCCACCATCATTCAAGTGCAAAGTCTGTCGGAGGTTCTCATCGGGGTCGTAGAGACAAACAGGCACCGGACTCGCCGTCATTAGGTCTTCGCAACATTGAGCATATGTCTCTGGGAGCTGGGTCACGTCCATTTAGGTTGCTGGCGGATTCACAGCTGATGACCGTTGTGGTGCCAGCGCCGCGCATGCATGCAATGAATGACGTCGTTGCACGCTCACATGCTGTGGACAATGCTCTCATTGATGCAGTTGGTGAGTCCTCATCCTCCAATGCAGCCAGTTATCCCCATCTGCAGTTCAGTCAGTCTCTCTCGAGTAGCAGCAGTAGCAGCTCTTCAGGAATTTCAGTGCCTGCACCTGCCCTGCCAACTCCCGACTATCCACCATTTAACACTTCCGTGCCAACCGTCCACACTCAGGTCGACTACATGCACTGCCTCGTTCCCGATCTGCTGGAGCTGACAAACCGAATGTTCTACTGGGGTGTGATGGATCGCTATGAAGCCGAGAAGCTGCTTGAAGGTCGTCCCGAGGGAACGTTTCTAGTGCGTGACAGTGCACAGGAGGAGTTTCTGTTCTCAGTGTCATTTCGTCGCTATGGGAGGTCACTACATGCTCGCATTGAGCAGTGGAATCATCGGTTCAGTTTCGACTCACATGACCTCGGTGTCTTTGCTGCTCCGTCGGTGTGTGCACTTGTCGAGCACTATAAAGACCCTGCTGCATGCATGTTCTTTGAGCCGATGCTGACGCTGCCACTGCCACGCACTCACCCGTTCAGCCTACAGCGTCTTTGCCGAGCCGTCATCTGCTCGCGGATCAGATACGACGACATCTCGTCACTGCGTCTGCCTGCCCGAATTCAGGACTACCTGAAGTACTACCACTACAAGCAGCGGATATGTGTTCGTCGCTTTGAATCTCGCGGTGGTGTCACGGAGTAGCTTGCTAGCAAGTTTGGCCGAGTTGCTGCCTTTATTATACACAGTGTTCATCTGTAAGCTTGGTGCTTGAATGTTGTAACATTGAGTTACCTGGCTGACTCACTGTTATTTGTTGGTTGGTATCAAAGTTAATATTGTTGATTTTGTGTGATGCACTATCATATAATCACCTGGTAGTTATTCTGTTAATTTGTTGTTGCAGTTGTTGTTGAGCAGTGTGGTATTGGTAGCCGTGTAACTGAGTATCCAGTAGTGCACTGTGAAATGTTATTTAGTCATGCTATATGCTTTGTTTTCTTATGGCTGCTCATCATGCATAGAAATATATAATAAAGGTAGTTCAGTTGTAATGATCAAGACTTGTACATATTTGTGTAAAATCCTGCCACAGTTTGCTGTAAAGTGTCTTTTCTTTTAGGAATTTCAAAGCATATAACAAGTTATAACAATAATATATTGTATAAAAATTGACAATGCAGTGGCTACGTTTAAGCCTAGGTGTAACAATAACAACTGTGTTTACGCCATTGTTAGTGTTGGCCTAACAATAGCTCAGTAAGCGGCACTAGCATTTCACACAAGCACACAAGTATTAGTGTGATTGTTTTGAGTTTAGTATTACGGTTAATTTTAGGTTAGGGGTATGATTAGCGTTAGTGTAACTAGTGTATTTCAGAGATTTATGTGACAATAGATGGGCACCCATGTTCAGCGTAATACACTGGTTATAATTGACTACAGACGTGGCAGGCGTTACACGGCCGACTGCACGTCACACCCGTGATATTCTGTTATAGGGCTGAGGTCGTCAGTTTGCCGGCTGCCGTGAGGGCATGCGTCTGCGACGGTACGAGCACATGCGTACCCTAATACCACCCCAGACAGTCTCTTACGGCAGTATGCACTGTCGGACGTCGAGACACTTTGCGGTGCAGTATCTCAGACCATTGATCTTATTTTCTGTCTGTGCGGATGGATAAGTAAGCCAACTGATGCTATTTTCCATCCGGCATGGTCAGACAGCAAATAAAACTGTGTGAACACTATTTTCTGTCCCTGCATATAGAATCACGTACGCCCATAGGCTTTGTGGGCTCATAACATAAGTCTGTGAAGCCATTGGGACATTAATTAGTCAAAAATAATGTTTTTGCCAATATAGGCGTAAACATAGCCTGTCATCTATATTTACGACTAGGCGTAACAATAGCCATGGCTTTTTTAAAAAAATATTCGACAAGAAACTGCAGTGAGTTATAGGTTACATGATACTTAAGACAGTTTTGGCAAGAGCAACTAATAGAAGTTTTCATTCTAGCATTGTCACTAGTGATGTACTATCTTTAAAACAAATTGAAAACATTGAAAAGTTTGTATATGTTTTGATGCACATGAGCAATTTCTGATTTGTTAGCCATTTTTATTGTGTATGATAATATGATAATGTATAGCAACATTGTATGCTGTCACTGGGTTATTTTTTTGCATTGACCTACCTGCCAGAATAGAGTTACCATCAGTCTATGGTGCATGCTGATTTAAAATGAAATTTTGCACTAGTGCTTCAGATATAATATATACTGGTCGCTCATTGTGTAGTAACAGAATTTCACTATTGAAAGTGTATGAAGTTTTACGTATAAGCAGTTGTGCAAACTGTTACTGTCATATTGCTTTAAAGTAACTAAATATTTGCAGTATTCTGTTGCATATTTTTAGTTATTAGGTGATAATTAAGTAAGGAGTTCAAAATACGTAGGTTAACACAGTTGTCTCTATTATCTAATACCTATGATGTGGTTTGTCGTTTATTATCATTCTGGCTTTACGGTTAACACTAATGCATAGTGTAGTTATTAAACATTTAATGTTATGTTTGTTTTGTTTTCTGCTAATGTTTGTACATTGCAGTGTAACTGATATATTTGCATTGTAGCAAGTTGAGTCAGTGAGTGAGTATTATTATGACAGCTAATCAGCTCTGTTGACAGAAAGTGTTCAGTTCACTCCTATGTGGAGTTTACGTGTAATATGACGATTCTATTTTTGTGAATAGTCATAACAAAGTGGATATTGTGCTGAGTGTTGATTCGTAGCTGTTTCTACTGTTAGTTGAGTGATGAGTATTTCACAGAATTGCTTAGGCAAACGTGGCACAACATTATATTTCATCTGCAGTTCAGGCTAGGTCCCCCAAAACAAACTTGCAATATTAATTAAATTGGACGACTTTATAGATGCAGTGTTCTGTCCAGTGTTAACTGTGACAAAGCACTGTTGATGTTTACGATACGCTTCAGCGTTTATAACCAGCATAATTACATCACACCACGTCAACTGTCATTGCTTGTTTAATCACGCAAAACATGCACCAAAAACAGTTACACTGATCACACGCAGTAGAAACATTTTGTGCCAATACGTTAAGGCTGAATAAATTTTGATGCAGAGATGACATGCTCAGCATGCAATTATTACATTAAACCAGATAACGATGAATACTGATTAATTCTTGCTTTAATCTACATCGATCATAAGCACACTAAGATAAATTGAGGCAGAACTGAAAAAGGTTCTAGAAGATGAGACCCACCTTAGCAGTGGCAGCCAAAGCAAAAATTGGCCTTATTGTCCACCGCTTTGGCCTGTTGTGAAGATTTCAGTGATGGCCTTGACAAGTAATATTCTCTTGAATTCTAAGCGTAAATTTTAGAAGTCTCTTAGTAACTATGCAGAAGAAAAAAAACCACAGCACACAAAAATAAAACACATGCTCAAATTAGCTTACATGCAGACACTAGATAGACTAGGGGAATCTAGAGCCTAATTTACACAACTTCGTAGGAAAAACGTAGGAATAACTTATACAATAAACCTAGGCCAGTTCCTGAAATGACTTGGAAAAGTATTCGGAAATCAATTCCTAGGAAAAACTTAGGAAATCACGAACTGTTGAACGCAGGAAGAGCTTAGGAAGATGATACAAAAATTCTTGGGAAGTTTTGTAAATTAGGCCGTAGGTTACATTAAAGTCCAAGTCGCACAAAAAAAAAGATATTGGCTAAATAGCCTATGTGTAGAATGTAATGCTAATTAATAATACCCTGATCAGTTGAAATAAAAACATCACTTTACATCAATTTCAATAAAAATACTGTTGTGCAAATGGAATGATGACGTCACGAACAACGCTTTGTTTATAGCGTGTATTGCAGTGTGTGAGAAAGTTAACACATTATGAGATGGCCGTGGCGTCGATGCAGCGAGCGCTCAGAGAGGGGAACTAGCTTGCATTCCGGAAGCGAAGGTCAGAATCTGTTAGCGATTGGTGCAATGGAAAGGACATACCGTTGGCCTACTTTTGGTATGACACCGACTACTCAAAATGCAAGCAAAGTCTTTTCGCTCGGTAATGCGCTCTATCGACGCTGCTAGCGTTCAAATTCCGTCGAATGCTACACTGACGCTAATAGTTTGTGACGTCACATTTTCGTCACATTTATCCACGTTAAACTTTATTTTTTTACAGTATAAAGATAGCACTGGCAACAGGAAGATTAATAAATATTAACAAATTAACATTTGATTAAGCCAATTAGCGCTTTATAACAGTTATGTAAACTGATGCGACTTGGACTTTAAGGTGTAAATTTTGAGCATGTGGCTGATAATGCTGATCCTCAAACCCAGCCTTAACTTTGTTGCGTATGATCAATGTTACATGTAACAACTACAATTTTCATGAAGAAAACATACAGAGGGAGACTTCACTTTTTGACCAGACTTTCGTTGACTTTTGCTGAGCATAAACTTACCTACTTAGACCGAAGTTTAAACTCAGCGAAAGTCTCGGCGATTTGCTGAGTCCAAAAGTACCTACTTAGACCAAAGTTGAGCCAAACTAACCTGGCTAAAGTCGGTTCGATTTGCATGGAAGAGATAGCTTTAGCCCTTAGGGCTTAA
>Ga0209367_1003005_pt1 | contig 22676 bp, 15 predicted proteins | sample WorMetLIZISLAND2_FD_187412 | JGI IMG/M metagenome (GOLD analysis project Ga0209367, IMG submission 187412) | Marine gutless worms symbiont microbial communities from Max Planck institute for Marine Microbiology, Germany - Olavius geniculatus... ... | reverse complement strand
CCAATTAAGCTAGCATACAGCCCAAGTCGGCCGGGTTAACCGACTGGATCGGTATACTTGCAGTCCTGGCCACAGGGCCTACTGTTGCGCAGAACTCGCCGTTTCTTCCCTAGCGATGGCCTTGACTACCGCCAGTACTCATTTTACCATCCTACGGAGGGTAGAAGGCTGAGTCGACCTAGTTGGCTGGCTGCGTACTGTAGACAGTCACCCATCTAAGTACTAACCGGGCACGGCGTAGAGTAACTTCGTCTCATCTGAGACGCGTTACCAACTACGCCATGCCACCAACAAGGAAGTTATTCGTATAGGCGTGTGTATACTAGATGTACGGTGGTATGATGTTGTATGGCGTGACAGCTGAGGGTTGCTGCTGCTGACGAAAGCACGGACACGTCACGTCACCTCGTCAGAGCTGCTACAGCTGCTACCGCTGATTGCAGTGCTACTGACAGTGCTGCTACACTGACCCGACACACGACTCAAAGCAGCGCGCGTCACGTTTGCCTCGCTTTCCACAGCGAACTCTGGACAGGTCGAACGACGGACTGCGCCAACTGGTGACCTTTGCCCTCCGCGCAGGTAAACACGCAGCTAGCAATGCTTGTCGACGTCATTGTTTGTATGTTCGTATGCAACAAGCCGAGCCGAGCTCGGGCGCGGTCGGTTGCGGAGACTGACTAGTCATGGGCAGGTGTGCTTGACATTCGACGCATCCCGCATCTTCATCATTCAAACTGCAGCCTCCTTGCTGCGCTTGCTTGCTTGCCATCTATACGACGCCTTTGCGCGCGTAGAGTGTTTCGCTTGCAACAGAAAATGTGAGAATTTTTGTGCTCTGGAATAGCGATTATGTCCGCCGCGGTGAAACAACAACACTATGCAGCATAAGTGTTACTTTCTTTCCTCGTGGGCGCATAGTTAGTTGCACCGCTGGCTGTTTTCAATCCGTGGATTGCGTGGCGGCTATACTTTGGTGATAGAACCGAAACAAAACCAAAACCTGTAACACTTTTGGGCTCATTATTTAATGGCAGCGGCATTTTGCGTAGCATGATCGTCATTTCGATTTCATTTATGTTCATTCAGTTGCTGATACTGTGTAAGCGAGGTTAACTCAATCTCAGCCTGGCCGGCCTTCCATAGGTAGACGCTTCTAAATAAACTCATGGAACGGCGCTGATTTCTGTTTCCTTAGCTCTCAACCAGACACCAGTTTACACTGCGGGACCAGGGATACGGGGCCAGTGCATTGCGCGGTGTGCCTATTTACAAGCGCCTACCCGCGAAAGTATGGCCATGGCCAGCATTGCTAGATGACCTCGGTGTTTCGGTTACATACCAAAACGGTATCAGCGAACGGTCAATACTAACTCAGGCATTTGTTTTGTATAGGCCTCCGTGGAATCTGTGTTAGCTGAAAATCAGTTGGAGGAATAATGTCCGGAGCGTACGTCGTCTGCAAACAGGAGAGCAACTGTGTCGACACAGTTCTCACGCAGCACAGTGCCGGCACGGCCGTCCACCGTCAGTTCAGCTACTACAACAACGGCGACTCTTTGGCTGGTCCTTCGTTCAAGGAGAACGTGCGTCTACCATTGGCCGGAACATCAAATCAAGTTTCGTGTTTATCTTCCCGCCAGGTTGGTCAACATTTCTTACCTGAATGAAATAATGAAAGTTAATCATATACGTTGCTTGCGTTCTATACGTATATACAGTCAGTGGGTAGAAAATTTTGTCAGTGCCAGCATATTGTGCGGCCGTCCGCCTGACCTTTGATCTTTTTTGGCGCTAAAAAATCACATACCGGTTTCTTCTGCAGCGGAAAACGTTCACACCAATTTTTTTGCGCTATTTAGTTTTTGAGTTTTAGCTTAGGAGCCCAGACGCGACGGTCAGATGGAGAGACGGACGGACGGACGGACGGGTAAGACCTGCAATGCGGCCTATTAGAACGGCCGCATTTTTAGCTATGTATATGAGGATGTTGCTGGTTGACACAGATGTTGGATGACCTCTCGACGTACACTGACTGTCGGTTGACGAGCGGCGGTACGGTCGGCAGGAAGCGCAAGTCAGTCGGCGTTCTAAAATCAGGTGCTAGCAACGACGACAGCGTAGTTGTTGCCGGACAAGCCGTGTACGATCCCGACACCGTGCCACGACTACAGGTTTCCGCGCCCCCGCCACGCCGCGCCGCCAACGCCCGCGAGCGCGACCGCACGCACAGCGTCAACTCAGCCTTCACCACCCTACGAACGCTCATTCCCACCGAGCCTGCAGACCGGAAGCTGTCGAAGATCGAGACGATCCGGCTGGCGACGAGCTACATCGCGCACCTGCAGACGGTGCTGGCGGTGGGTCTGGACGAGGTCGATCAGCCGTGTATGATCCTGCGTCAACGCACCACGTCATCAGACGACACAACGCAGGCGTCCCCAGTCAGTCCCACACACATCTGCACTTTCTGTCTCAGCGCGTCCAAGTCTAAGGCCGCACAGCTTGTGAGTATATCCCAGCACACCGCCAGCACTGTTCAACGCTTTCTGAATACAATAATATTCTTTCCGAAGTACTGATGTACATGTCCCACTTCTGGGCTATTATGCAGGAACTAGAGATGCATGCAGACCTCAAGAAAAGGAAGGGAGGGAAATAGAAAGAAATATAGGAGGGCGAGGGATAAGGGAGGAAAGCTGAAAAATGAAGGGAAGGGAAGGAAAGGCAAAAAAAGAACGAGGTGGAAAACATAGAATCTGACGAAATCACGGATACGCCAGTGCTTAGGTCTACAGACCACAATTCTTTCACTTTTTTCACTGATACAAAATTAAGCTGTCTATATAGTGACTGAGACATAAACGATGTCTTAGTAAGTAAGTAAGTAAGTAAGTAAATTTAATTTATAAAGCGCACAATGTCAGCGAGAAACTCACTGAATCTGAGGCGCTGAGGTAAGGAGTGAGGCGGGCCACTGGACATGGCTAGACGTTGAAAAATAGAATGTTTGGAGTTTACGACGGAAGGAAGCTATTGAACAGCTATTGCGGATGTCAAAAGGAAGAGAATTCCAAATAGTAGGGGCAGCTACAGAAAAACTTCTAGAGCCAAAACATGTACGGACACGAGGCACAGACAACATATAGCTTAACGGATAGCTGTGTTGGACAATGTTCGGTTTACCAAAATCGCGGCTGTTGCGCTCTGCACAACTTTGCATAGGGCCTATTAGGCCTATGTGTCGGTACACACGACACGCTCATTAAGCGAAAACTCCCGCTGCGACCTAATAATGCGTTTAACTGGCGATGGCATGCCGCAGACCCGTTGAAGAATACAATGTAGGTCTAGTAGACCTGGTCTACGTTCATTTTCTTAGCGTCCCACTGCTAAAACAAGTAAACGAATGAAGACGCACGCAAGGACTATGGTTTCAACAAGCACAGCCTAATTCTACGTCAGATTAGTTCGCCAAATCAATCTAATCGACTTTGAATTTTTATCGCAGATGTGCATATGGAAGCCGTTTCGTCCATCAAAATAAAATGGGAAGGGAAATAAATTATTGCTTCGATTACTGTTATCCTTTATGCATAAATTCTCACATGCCGTTAACGCTTCACAGCTGTATATTAATTAACCAAAACTATGGCGTGACTTCACTCATTAATCTTCGCATCGAACAATGTATCCAGCTCTGTTTCCCGTTTTATAATTTCATGTATTATGGCTTACAGTAAAAAAACTAGAACGGAGCAAAAGGATTGAAATAAGCTTACACATAAAAAACATAAAAATTTAGTCATTACTTCCGCCAAAAAGGTTATGTTACAGATGATGTTTACTTAGCTATTTATCTGTCTGCTGGTTGGTTTGTTTTCAGCAGGATTCCTCTAAAAAATTGCATAGGCCTATACGGATTTGGCTGAATTTTTAGGGCGGGTTAAACTTGGCCTAAGTTAGAGGTGAGGTGGTAATATTTTGATGGTGATCCAGATGGGCATCTAGATCTGGATCCTGGACAGGATTTTCGGATTCTAGATAACGCCAAAATGTTTGTTAGCAGGATTGCCCAAAAGATTACAAAGGGTTTTCCTGAAAGTTTTAGCAAACCCTCTTGTAACTTGACAACATTTGTTACCAAGTGTAACTTGGCCGAACTTAGAGGTGTTTGGAATTGGTGGCAAACGGTGCTGCCTCCTGGCGAATACGAAAAAAATGGTTCTATTAATTTTCTTAATATATTCGCTATATGACAGCACCGTTCTGGGCAGAGGTTTGCGGTCTCTGGCTGCCCTTCTAGTTAATAGGCACCTATCAGTCACTATATTTAGGGCTAAATCGTTTTTGATACGGTTATCATTTTATCACCGCAACAAATTCAGTCAGTCGTCGTGTAACTTGCGTTTCAGGGCAATGGACTGTCAAGTCCCGGAGCAGCAGCAGCAGCAGCCGCTAGTGGCGCAGCTCATCCCAACACATCACCGCCATCAGCAGGCGCCAGCTGCATGTATACCACCTACGTCAACGCTTACGTCTGAGACTGTGGCGCTCCCTGCTGAATGATTTTGAATAATTGTTTTTTTTTCTGAACGGACCGCTAAATCGGCCTCGCTCGTGCTATGTGGCCAGTCGTTGAGCCCAGCTATTAGTTAGGCCTACTGAGCAGTCGGTTAACATAACCGGTTTGTTCGTAAAAGTAGGAGTCTATGCCAGTCGTCACGTCATAATTTCATATTGACCGATTTACAGAATTTTTTGTTAGTGCACACAAAAAAGATTATACTTGAACAGAGTTAAATCACACTTGTTTCAAGTAAAAAATATACTTGAAACGTAGCTAAGTCAAGACATACCTGAGTCCAGTATGTTTATTTACTTGAATGTACACACTTGTTTCAAGTAAGGTATATACTTCAACTGAATAAGTTATTTACTTACTTACTTCAAGTATGCTTATTTTAATGCACATGTGGCAATGTGCTAATTCATCAGGTGTTTCGTCGATGATGTCCACGGTCATCCGAATCTCTCGATCAGCTCAACATCAGCATATTTGGCGAGTATCCGGTGGCGTCGTGACCGTTCGCTCTGTATGCTGTCATGGCACTACTCAACCGGAGGTCCCAGTCTCTTTAGTGCGGTGAAACTGTCATTCCTAGGATTGCATTCAGTGTCCGGTGCAACCTTTCGACTTGATCCATCGATGGTTTGTACGGTGACGTTCGGAGCTTCTCGATTCCTAGTAAATCACAGACAGCTTTCATCAGCTTTCCATTCACGTCCTTGCCTTGATCCGTCAGCAGAGAAAGAGGTGCACCGTACCGGCAAAACACTTGCTCTACTAGGATCTTAGCAATCGTTTCTGCATCGTGGTTCCGGATCGGAAACGCTTCGGCATGCTTTGTGAATCCGTCAACACAGGTGAGGATATCTTAATGGTTGCGATCCGTCAGCGGTCCGGTTATGTCTACGTATAGTCTTTCCATCGGTGATCCGGCCAACACCGGTTGCAGTGGTTCTTGCCGGGGTAGCTTGCCACGGTGATATTCGCAACACTGTGGACACCGACGGCAATAACGGATGGTGTCCGACCTCCAAGTGTTCCAGTGAAACCGTCGTTTCAATTGGTACAGCGTCTTGGCTGATCCGTAATGCCCGCCTGTCATTCCGGTGTGCGTATTGTATAGCACGTGTTCTACGCATCTCCGAGGGACCAGCAACTGCAGGTATTTTTCATTCCGGTAATTGAAAATGTACCGGCAATATAACAGACCGTTGCGCACTTTTAATTGATCCCACCGGTTCCACAGTCGCTTCGTAAATTCTGACTCTGCTTGCACGGATGCGAATGGCGGTTGCGTGTCTTCGCTGATCCGTAGCTTCACTACTGGTCCTAATTCCGGGTCTTCTTTCTGCCATTTGGCTATAGGACAATCCAGGCAGATGAGGTTGCACCGTTATTATCCGGCGGCTGATCTGTCGGTTTTACGGTTTGGGATGTGTTTTCCCTTACCAAGACAGTGGACTCTTCCCGGGCTGATCCGTCAATGCATTCATTAATACATTGTTTCATCAAGATCCGTCTGGCAGTCCACATCCTTTTTACCAGCTTTTTGCTCTACGTTGGCGGCGCCATTGCAACGTAAACCGGCTTTCTTTATCCGTACTGGGACTGCATTCTGATTTGGACTATTGTCAAATAGCGACAGAGACTGACGTATGACTATGCCGGGGCATACCGCTGTTGCTACTGGCGCTACTATAAGATCCGTAGCTTGACGGCTCTTATCTGCCACTACTGCTAAGTTCGAGGGTTCGTCGACGGTATATCGAGCTCCGAGCGGTGCGGAGGGTTTCGAGGCTGATCGGTCATTCACTATCGCTGCGACCTATCCGTTATCATCACGTACACTGCCTGACGCGTGACCTTCTGCACTTCCCATAATGACGGGTATCCGTATTTGGCTACCAGTTACCAGCGATTCGTCGACCTTTTCTGTACGGTGCTACGGGTGCCAATACCCTACGGACGTCCCTATCAGTCCAAGAAAGATCCGTCTATCTGTCAGGACGTATGTGAGTGATTATTGGATGCGAGTCTACTGATCTCACTGATCTGTAGAGCTCGACCGGGTTAAAGGTACATAGCTTTCTGGCAGTGCTTTTCGGATACGTCATCTGTACATAGCTTCCGGGTCAATCGGCAGTGCTTTCTCTTTTCTGCCGGCTACTTCTGGTTTGACTTACGTTGAGTTCGAGGACTGGAGTAGCAATTAAGTGTCGGTGTACGGAAGTGACAATGCTTTTATATGCACGGACGGCCCTATCGCGCGGCCACTGCACATGCCCGCCACGTAGCTCGCTACCACGTGCGATTGTGTCATGCTATTGCATGAACCGTAACATGTTAGTGCACCGTAGCACTCTAGTAATCCGTATACTTCATCCGTAGATTTCATCCGTACGGCTTTTGGCTACAGACAACTTGCGAACAGGAACTACTATAGGCTGTCGCGTGTCTCGTGAGCATTAGCTCAAATTTCTTGTTAAATAACATTTGAACTTTGAAAGTGCCAAGAATTACGGCGAATCTACAGTTATATGACGGCGAGACAGTACATGTAATTACTTTTGAATTAACTCGGTGACCGCTTTGTCACCGCTTTTGTACAAGTAGGCCAGCAGAGCATACGGTAGGAAAAGTGTAGCCAGTAGTGTTTGCAATCCCGGAATCCGGGATCCCGGGATCTCGGCCGTTTTATAATAATAATAATAATAATCTGACTTGTAAAGCGCCAGTATGTGCTAAAAGAAAGACTTCAGTGGCGCTGCCAATCCCGAATCTCGGGATTGGCAGGCGTCTCAATCCCGAGATTTCGGGATTACAAAAATATGTCAAAAATGTACTTTTTGAAGTGTTAAATGACACAAATAACAATTCTAGCCCTCTAATGAATAAAATATTTGATGCGCATTAGAATTTTACTTCTTCTGTGCACTGTAGTTTGTGTTTTTGTAGTCACTCCCCACACTCGCAATAGCTTCCGTACGGTCGGCCTACTACATCCTCATGCATGGAATAAGCAGAGATGTTGCAAGTATTAAAGCCACAAGTACAAGTACAAGTACTTGAAAGTATCTATCAAGTACAACCCAAGTACCCGCTATAGTTAAAGCCCACTACATTGCCGAGCATAAAAAGATATAATTTTTTTACCACATGTTGAAAAAGAGTGATCCAGTTTTGATATTTTTGATAGAAAATTTCCCGGCACAACTAGCCATTAGTTTACCATCTCACCCAACGTTTGCTGTTGCACTACCTGGGGAAAAAGAACAAACAAAATATTACATTTTTATCAAAAGTAGTACTAAATCGAAATTACACAAAAACGCATTTTTCCACATTTTTTGTCAATTTGGCAACTGTCCATTTTCAACTGTCTACAGAAAATGTTGGCCCATTAAACGAACCCCACAGGCATGGAGACGCGTTCTCTGTTCGTCGACACCAGTGTCGATAATGTTTTGCCCAGGCCAATGCAGACGTCACCAGTCATGTTTTGAATCTATCAACAGCCTAGAAACACTACTGCAAAACAGCCAAATCTTGAAATTGATTGGCTGCTAAAAGCCACAGATCCAGAAAAATGTTTATTGAAGTTTTTTTTCCAAATTTTAATGCATATTTTGCCTGTTTTGATTTTTTAGGTAATCCAAAAGCAAACATTGAGTTAGGTTCTGATGGCCAGTTATGTCAGGAATGTTGGTAGCCTACTAAATATTATTATAATCGCATCACCTTTTTTCAAGTTATAATTTAAAAAAAATGGTAGGTTTTAATACCCCTCACTGTACGGTTAAAGCCGACAGTGTCTCAGTAAAAAAGTACCACTTTTATTTTTTGAATATCTTCGTGAAACATTGACTGTTTTTAATTTTTGGCACGCTACGTCACGAAGAAACTGGACGTAAATGACTATAGTTTAGCCCATCTCGCCTTAATACTGTTGCTACACTATCTTGTGAAATTCAGTACTTCGTCGTTTGGCTGTTTACAACAACGAATTCATACTGTAGAGCGCATGCGTCGGCTCAGAAATGATTAACTGAATAGCGACAAACACGAGTAACAGAAAGACTTATGTGTTACGTATCATTTTTATTAACCTACTGCGTGCGCTCAAAATGTTATCCTCCAGCATGAGTGCAAGCGGTGGATGTTGACGTGACTCGCCAACATTACGTTCAATAACACGTGACCCAGAGCGGCTCAGTCGCTGCTGATGCGTCATTTCAGTTTGTCGACGTACGACCTTAAAATGAATATGATTTATGTTAAATGTGTAACAAATTTTCTATAATTTTGTGTTTTTCGGTGATTTTTAAGTCGATGCATGCACTCAGCAGTATGAACTCATTGGTGTAAACGGCCAAACTACAACTTTTGCATTTCACAAGGTAGTGTAGCAATAGTACTGTGATGAGATGGGTTAAACTAGTCATTTATTTCGCGTTTCTTTTTGATGCTGCGTGCCAAAAATTGTCAAAATCGGCCAATGTTTCGCGGAGTTATACAAAAAATAAAAGTGGCACGTTTTTCCTTGAGACACGTTGTCTCAGACAGTGATTGGCGAACACAGGTCACTATAGGTACTTAAAATACCGGCTAAAGAATTTTACTGCAATGTTGCCTATTTCCATGTTTATTTTTCTACAATTGTCTATTGTTTGGGCAGTGCAGTCAATCATTAGGCATAGGCTACTGTTTGAATATTAAAAAAATAAAAATAAAGTACTTGGCACATGTCGACAAGTACCTGACCCTTAAGTACAACAAGTACAAGTACCAAACATCTCTGGGAATAAAAATCTACTCACCGGATAACTCACCGGATGAGGCCTCCCCAGGGGAGCTGACTCGGCCTCCGGAGTCAATAGGACAAATGTTGCCCAAAGAAAGACTCATCTTTGTCATGCAGTCTTTGTAATTTTGACTTGAAAATGTTCAATGACGCAGATTCAACCACTGATGACTCAAGCTGATTCCAGGTGTTAAAAACTCGTTCAGTGAAGAAGTGCTGTCTCAAGTCAGTGCTGACACGTCCCTTCCTTAGCTTCAGGTAATGACCCCTTGTACGTCCAGTATTGTTCAATTCAAAGAATGTGTTGACACCCACTGTCGATAACCCGCGCACCATTTTGAACAATTCAATCAGGTCAGCCCGAACTCTTCTATGGTCCAATGTCCACAATTTCAAAGAAATTAACCTGGACTCATATGGCAATTCCTGTAGTCCAGGAACTATACGCGTAAAGCGTCTCTGGATTTTTTGCAATAACTTCCTATCCTTTAGGCAATGAGGTGACCACGCCGTCGTACAATATTCGAGATGTGGCCTAACCAACGACTTGTATTAATAATCTCTTTTTTGATTCACCCTTCCAAAATGCATCACTTTGCATTTGCCCACATTGAACAACATTTACCATTCCTCCGCCCAAGTAACCAACCTAACTAGCCTACTATGGATATCAAAACAGCGACCATTCTGTAAGCCTAATCCCGAAACGGGATCCCGGGATTTCAAATTTCTCAATCCCGGATCCCGGCATTGAGAATTCAATCCCAGGATTGCAATCACTAGTAGCCAGGGAATTCTAGCTTAGCCATGACGAATGACGATTCACGTTCCACGCATCTTACGAATGTCGAAATGTCGAAGTCGAAAGCAAGACGGCACATTTCCAGCACATGGCACAGTGTCAACCCACATTGACCGGAAGTGATAAGAAGGGAGTAATATGGCAGGGTGTCATGGGGCGAAGAAACAGAAGTTAAACAATTCGATGCCGGCGTCGGTTTATTGTAACGGTGGCAGTGCTACAATCGGTCACCCGAGCAACGGTCTGAACGGAACCGTTTCAATCGTCCGGCCGGAAATGTGCTATTTCTGCTTCGACGTTCTCTACAGTCATCTACATTCGTTCGAGACGCCCAAGAGCCCCTCGTTTACAAACGATGCACAGTAAGTAAAATGACGTGGTCTGTTTTCGGTAGTGAAGTATTTTAACGTGATGCTGGTGGCACTGTTATACAGCTCAAAGTCATACTCCTGACAAGTTTGTCTTGCACAAGATTGCGTAGACTGTTGTACTATTGTTTACCAGGTGCTTTGTTCTTTCTGCAGCTCAGCAGTCCAGAGAAGTACCTTTTGGGGACATGGCAGAACCTGGAGTAATGTCTCAAAAGTTCGCTGTTTGAACAAAATTTGAATGTGGTTGTTTATTTGAAGCAAATTGAAATCTGCCATTTGATTTGTCCAGGTCCCCAACTGTCAGAACTAGAAGTTGAAATATCATAACAAAATAGATTAACTTATAAATGCTGGAATGTCATAATGATGTGGACTTAGAGGCAGATTCTTGTGTTTGCATTCCAGATATGATGCTATAATTATGTTTAGAGATGCAGAAATTAATGATCACACCCGTCGGTGTGATGCCCCAGTTCTGGGGCCTTGCCGACTAACTATCCAGATCCAGATTACACAGTTAATCAGTTGTTATGTCAGTAGGAAAACGTGATACAGTCTAGATATGATCATGATGACAAGCATCTGAAAAATGATAATGACTTTTTCTAGTGAACAATGAACATGAACTGAAGTAGACAAAACAAACAAAACTCAATTGTGTACCGGTGCATCGGTGAGTGTTATCAGTTGAATAACTTTAATGATGCTAAAGCAAACTGCATTCCTTGTGTAATTGCCACAGTTAGTTATTTATTGAAATTAGTGATTAATCAATTGTCACTTTGAGAAGTTAGCTGTAACAAACTTTTTAATTGCTACTTAGGTTGTATCGGTTATTTGTGTCTACTGCTGATAGTTGTGTCCATGTTACTGATTGTGTGCATGTGCTGCGGCTTGCAGTCCATTATTTGTGACGTGGAAAGTCGGGCGAGATCGGCGACTGCGGGGATGTATAGGAACTTTCAGTGCCGTCAATCTTCACAGCGGCCTTAGGGAATATGCTATTTCCAGGTATATTAGTTCTGTTTTCATCAAGGCAAGTGCTGCATACAGTGCTGCTCTGTACCCATTGCCTACCCAGCTGCTTGCAATGTATGCTGCCTATCTATGGCTGTTGGTTGCTAACTTTGGAGTGGTTCAGGCAGCCCACGATAGCCATGATAGATCACCATAGCCATGAGTCAGATTTGGTAATCCCACCATAAGATAAGGTTTGGGTTAGGGCCGGTTAGTAAAAGGGTTAAGAATCGGGATAAATTGCATGTTTGGCTATTGTGGACCCAAACGGTGGTCACTTACTTGTGGCTATGTCGGCCCTTGACTATGGCAAGCTGGAACCACTAACTGTTGCTGACCCTTTTGTTTACCTTAAGCAGTTAAACCTATTACTCATAAGGATGTTGCTTACCTAATCCCTGAATCTAATCCTAACATTGTATTTTTTATATATTATCTGTGTTTTTTTGCACTGCAGTGCCATAAAAGACAGTCGGTTTAGTCCAATTACCAAAGAAGAATTTCCGTGCTTGTACTGTTCTGTCTCAATTCTCACACGGTTTGAGGAAGTTCAGGATTTCTTGGACTGGGAGGTAAGTGCAAACTGGTGGTGTATTTATGTATTGGTCTCGTATAAGTAAAAACTGAATTAATATTGTGGGTCTGACATTTTCTATTTCTGACATTAGTGAGACAGGCCTATAGTTGCGCTATTGCATGGTATGCATTAGATTTATGTTATCAGGGAAAATGTAAAAACTAGAAATTTGGGACAGAGCCCAATGTGAGGCCACCCAGCGCTGTAAGTATGATTGGGAAGAAGTTTGGGAGTCGAAATTTCCCTCGTAGCAGTGTCACGTGGCTGGAACTGAAATACATTAGCATACACAGTACGTGCATTGTCGATTTAGGGTGGGTCAGCATCCGCGTGCTAACTGTAAGTAAATAAGTAAGTAAGTAAGTAAATGATTTATAAAGCGCCAAAGTCTCAGAAAGAATCGGGGCGCATGTTGTTGTTAGTTGACTAAATTTCACAAATTTTTTTGTTTAATGCGGGAGGGAGCATGCTTCATAGCGTCGTTTTTCACTTGTCGATGGCTTCATCCATTCCAGATATATTCACAGTCAAAGTTGAAAGTTGTCCTAAATTGTGCCAAATTTTGGACTTTTTGCTCTCCGAAATTTTCAGGGGGCAGTACCCCCAAAAGTTGTACATGCGTTATCACCCCCACCTAGTGGCACAATGTGATAAAGTTTTCTGACGCTACTTCCTTTGGCTCCAAAGTTATAGGTGTGCATATGCTACAGCCAATTTTTGACCCCCCTTTGTAAAAAAAAGTGGAATGTGCACTGGCAAGTCTTAGTCATTCTGTAGCAAGTGTAAAATTTTTCGGGACGCAGCACTCCCAAGAGGCCAAAATATGGTATTTCGAAAAAGTTGATTTGGTGCGTAAACATTACCACGTGAACGCTGTGGTTAGTGGACCAAAGTTCACCAGACTTTTTGTCTAACATGGGAGGAATCACAGTCGATAAATTAGTGTTTTCTTTTTTGGATATCTATCCGTTCTGGAGATATTTGTGCTCAAAATCGGTAGTCGTCTGAATCGTGCCGAATTTAGCATGTTTTTTGGCCCCAAAATATTTCTGGGGGCAGGCCCTCAAATTTTTGGGCCGGATTATAAAATTGAACATGATTTCCGACCATGTGGCCAAATTTAACGGCAATTGGCCGAGGGATCTCAGCGATCTCACATTGAAAAAAAATTAGAGAACTGCAGTAAAACATAAGGCCTTTTTGGAACTACCGTTCCGGGCGGCCTCAAAATTTCTCTAGATTGATTTTCAAGTAAACTCAGGGTTTTCTGAATTTTCAGGACGTCATGACTTCCAAGCTAAAAAATTTGGACGTCAGTGTACAAAATCTGGCAGTCATGCAGTAGGCCTACAAGAACAAGAAATTTGAGCTAAGGCTCACGAGACGCGCGAAAGCCTATAGCAGTTCCTGTTCGCAAACTGTCAATCTATCTCAAGCTGTTTTCACGAAAGAATGGCCAACAACGGTAAAATAACGACTTTTACGGGGCTACCGCTCTTTGATGCCCTCGTGCGCAGGTTTCCTCGAACCTAGAAAATCAAGACTTAGACCATCGAAATCTACGTTCAAGGCTAAAAAATTTCATGCGCAGCTTGTTTATGTCTATCTCAAATGGTTTTAGCGCAGTTCGTTCTTTAAAAGTGTCTCGTAGCCTAAAATCGCCAAAAATCCATAAAAACCCTATTTAAGCGTTCAAGGTCATCCAAGGTCATTGAAATCGGTGGCAATCGAGAGCCAGTGTACGACTTCTTATTAGTAATTAATAGCAAGTGAGGCCCTATCTCGCACTGTTACTGAGATACAGCGACTTATTGGCCACAAATCGCAAATTTTGCTCACCCCCTCTCATTTAGCGCCCTCATTCGGGGTGACCCCATTCGAATTTATGGAAATGCAAAGTCAAAGCAGAGTCTTCCGGACAGCCAACGGTGAAGATTTGGTAATTCTAGCTTGCACCGTTTTTGACTGATCCACCCGTGTGACAGACTGACGGACGGACTCACAGAATTGCGATGGCTAAGACGCGCTGAAAGCAGTAGCTGCTTTCGCGCGTAAAAATCAAGCAAAAACTTAATGCAGAACAAGACTTACTACATATGCATCACTAACGCACCACCAACATAGGTCATGGTTTTTACGCGCTACAGACATGCTGAATAGCGCGTCTGTGGCACGATTGTTGTGTGTCTGTCAATCTGTCTGTCACGGATGTATAATTGTGATTAATCAGTGCAAGATAGCGTCTAGATTGCTATTGATTACTTACAGGAAGTTGCATACTGGCTTTCAAATGACATGAAAATCATTGACCTTGGATGACCTTGGAAGGTCATGACCAAAAACGTTAGATAACGTCTTTGGTCATAACGCACTATGGTATGACAATTGTGCGGTAGTGACTAAACGGTTAGTCGTAGAGGGTCGGCGATGGTACTATCGGATAGGGCACTGGCGACTTCCTATAGGCTGTCAATAGTAACCATGTCTCCATCTGCAGCGGTTTCGCCACAATTTCTAATAGAAAGTTTCAAGTAAAGTAGCCGTATATCAGAAACAGTGAAAGATAGGGCCAAGTTACCTATTAATCACTAATAAAAAGTCACGTATATTGGCTTTCAAATGATATGAAAATTATTGACCTTGGATGACCTTAAAGGTCAGTAGTGCAACAGGAACTATATAGGATGTAGTGTATCTTCCCTAGCGACAGCTGGGCTTTCTTGTAAAAACAAGCAACATTTAATTTTAGTAGCTTTATGCAAAACGAAAGTTGCAGTTTTTGGATCAGAACTGTTCGCAGAATAAATTAATATGTTTCCCGTGCCACGTCTTCATGAAATGAAGTATTCAGAAACACGACAGTCAGCGAAAATTATTGAATCAACGAAACATTGAAAAAAAGATTCTGACGTCAATTTCCAGCTTATTATAGACAAATAAACGTAATAAGAAGCAAATTGATTTGGACGTCGTGACGTTTGCGTCTTAAAATTTGGGCGTACGGGCTGAAATTTTTGGGCGTAATTACGCCCAAACGTCCGCTATTGAAAACCCTGAGTAAACTGTCATTGTAGTGTTAGGTCACATTGGTATACATGTCAGAATTGTCAGATAGAATGTAAAACGTAAAACGTAAAGTCCTTCCCAAGCCTTACAGCCCATAGGGCGGCGCTGATCTCCGTTTCCTAAGGCCCTCAACTAGCTTGGTGACAGAGGCACATGTGTGTGAACAACTTGCCTAAGGTCATTACCCGGCAGTGTCTTGGTGCGGAGTCAAACCTGCGCCTCTTGAGTTACCTCAGGATTACAAGTCCGACACGTTACCGTTAGACTACCGAGACAGGATGTAGAGCTAGAGTATTGAGTCTGCATGCATTTCCAGATTGGTCGCCATGGCATCCGGATAGAATTTTACAATGAGAAGGATCATAGGAAAACTGCTACATATCTTCCTGAAGTGCCAAGTGAACAAGGTTTGACTTGGATCTAATCGTTGTAAATTCTATTTTTATCGCTAGACTGATGTGAAAATAAATATAAAATTGGAACTCCTTTTGTTGATGTTCTGGAATTGGAAATTTGAAAAGATCTAGTACTGTTACTGTCAGTGTGTTTTTATTATTATTAATTTTTTAGGCTACGTTTTTTTCTTTATTATTATTTATGATTATCATCTTTGCACTAATTGTCAACCATGCATAGTATTTTTGATGTCTTGTGCAAATTATAGCATGAAATGGGGATTTGTTTACTGAAATTTATTTGTCAGATAGATTTTGTCTTTTATTTTCGTGAACGAAATGTGTTAAATATATCATATAATTGCTGTGCTCTAAAACGTTCATTAGGTGTTGGGAAGAGCATCTGGACTGCTAATAATAATTGTACATTTTTCAGCAGTATTCCAAAATTTTCTTGATGACTTTTAGAGGATCATTAGCTGCCTAGAGTATATTTGGAAAGTGGCTTTTTTGTTTAAACAGTTGGGCAATGTACATCTCTGTTATCTGTATCTGATTTGTTCTCTCTTATAGAACAAGAAAAGCCTAGCTAACGCAAAGGGGAATGCGCAACAGCGGTGCATGTTTGAAAGTCCAGTAAAACAAAATCTATATTTTTATTACAGTTGCCAGAGGGCACCAGTGGACTGGCGGCTAATTATCTATAGTGTTTTACGTGTACTCGCCTGAGGGCATGACCTGTCTCGCTCTGCCAATGCCGTATCGGCTGGAAATCACAAATTTTCCTTACCCCTCTCTCATTTTAGCGCCCTCATTTGGGGTGACCTTTTTCGAATTTGTGGAAAAGCTTTACGGTTCCTGAAACTAGAGTCTTCGAGGCAGCCGACGGTGAAGATTTGGTGAACCTAGCTTGCATCGTTTTTGACTGATTTACCTGTGTGATGGACAGACAGACAGACGGACAGAATTGTGATGGCTAAGACGCTCTACAGCAGTAGCTGCTGTTGCGTGTAAAAACAAATCAGGTGAACTGATAAAATTCTATTATACAGCTAGAAGAATGGCATAGACATAGGTGCTTGGTGTTATGTGAGCTTTAATAGTAAGGAGAGCAAAACAACAGTGTAGAATTTTTATGCGCGACAACAGCTACTGACATCACGCGACGGCGAACGACATCGGATGACAACAGAAATGACTACTAAGCACAGCAGGAAATAGTTATTACAGAGCCACTAAAATTGTATTTGCAAACTTACTTATCATTACGATTTTAACTCTAAGACTTTAACAATGTACAAACTAATTTTCAGTAACATGCCGGTCACAAAGCATGGCACCCAAACGTCTGATGCTCATTCAGTGGCGCCGAAACGGTGGCACCCAAACGTCACGTATCTATATCGATGAGATTATCAGAAGTTGTCGTTCATCCCAATGGGAAAATTGAGCAGCGACTGGCTTGCTGATGTTTACCTGGAAAGTGGTTGTTAGAATGCTCCGTGTGTGTGTGTTTTGTGTCGACAGGTTGGGATCGAATCCAGACGATAGACTCATTGCTGCACAAGGGTGGCTACAAAGGTGTGATAACGCCGGAAGTGCGACGGTCCATCAAACTGACGCGCTACCAGTCGGAAAAGTTGACAATTGCATACAGTGAATACATAGGCCAGTGCAGTGGCGGCACGTTAGTTCGGTCTGTTGGTACCAGGTCTAGCACTGCCAACGGTTCGGCTCTGACGTCGGCCGCGATCTCCGGGCAGCACTTTGGTCTGGACTACTTCTTCCATCATCCGTCGACGTCATTCACGGGCCACTGGATCGGACGTCCTAAGTCACCGCGGCCGAGCCATCACATTGCGGCGGCGGCGCAGTCCTCGCAAACATCTTGATACTTCTGCGATTGTTTGTTAGAGTTAATTGTTAAACGCGACTGACGGCCGATGCCGTAGACTTAGACCTCATTCACACTACATCTGGTGCCACGTAGGTGGGATCCTGGCCGTTTTCGCCAATCCCGAATCTTAGGATTGGTGCCATCCCGATCTCGGGATTACAAAAATTAGTTTTAAAATTTGTATTTTTTGCATGGTACAGACACGGCAGCACACATTGCACATTCAGATTATAAATGTTCAGTCAACACGTTGGATGAAATCGCAGTTTGTGATTCATGATGTTGATATTAGTTAGTTTTTTTGACATTCATGTTTGTGATCGTCTGCCTTAATGAATATTCATGTGTGGCACAGAGGTTCTGATTGGTCAGCACAATTGCATGACCGTGCATCACTGCATGGTATTGTCCTGTAAATTGCCACAGAAATTGAACCAAGTTTTGTTGCTGTAACTTTGACTTTGCAGCAACATGCAGTGCCAGCCAGTATGCAAACACTGGGTGACTTCACTTTTTGACTTAGACTTTCGCTGAGCCTAAACTTCGGTCTAAGTACCTACCTAAGTCAAAAAGTGAAGTCATTTCGCTGAGACTTTCGATGAGCCTAAAGTACCTACTTAGACTGAAGTTTGGACTCAGCAAAAAGTCTCAGTGATTCGCTGAGTCCAAAAGTACCTACTTAGACCAAAGCTGAGCTGAACTAACCTGGCTAAAGTCGGTTCGATTACATGGAAGAGATATCTTTAGCCCTTAGGGCTTAACTTTCGCGGAGTCTGAATCCACTTCAACTTTTGACTTTAGCTGAGTGAAAACATGGCGACCATTTACAGTCTTATGCGTACGGATAGTTTAGTAAATTAAAGCAATCTAGTACCAAAAATAAATGCTGTAATAAATATGCAATGACGTCAGATGTTACGTAATTAGGCCCTACGTTATTTGCGTGCGTGGTGCAATTAAATAAGCAAGTCCAAGCGTAAATGGTTGATTAATTTCTTGTTAGGTTTACGTGTTTTTCCACCATTTTTAATCGTTTTGGTCCAAGTCAGTAGACTTAGACCAAAGTTTAGTTGAACTGTGGTCTAAGTACAGACTTTAGCGTTCAGCTTTAGCTTTCGCGCAGTGAAAAGGCTCAGCGAAAGTCTAAGTCAAAAAGTGAAGTCGCCCAGTGTCCGTTATTGGTTAGATTTTTGTCCTACCACCAAGGTACTGGATGTAGTGTGAATGCGGCTTTACGGAGCATCGGCTGGTCAGATATGACGTCATTTTGTTATTAAACTTGTGGTGAAGTTGATTTTTCTGCAAGTCAACTGGACTATAGTGTCGATTGTTTTGTTTTGTTAAATTGTTTTTGTTCATCACTAGTTAATTTGATGACTGCTCATACTGTGCATGGATCTAGTACTAAGGTAAAATGAGGCTGCATATTTGGTGTGAGGCAGTAAATTTGTGGGCTAGACTATCATTTTTATCATCCTGATGCAGAGGTATTATAGTCCTGGACTTATGTCAGTTGCAGCGTGCAGCTGTTGGGAGATCAAAGCTTCGTTTTTGCTGGTGCTTGGATTTGGAACAGTTTGCCACGAGACATTGTCGTATGAGGCACACTGTCTTGGTTTCCAGACAGTCGTACATAGTTTGTCATGACTTGCGGTTTTATTTTTGTGATTCTTGTTGGTTTGTACTTAGGCCACGTTAAACAATTTTCATATAGCTAGGCATCAGCTTCATTGTTTCTGTCATTATCTGCACATGCAACAGGTATTGATGTGATTTTTTCCACTATTTATGTTGTTTTCATTTCACTATGCTCATTCGCACAAAGGAAGAAAATTTTGGCACCTGTTGCAGTAGCTAGGAATAAATTTCATTTTTTTGTACGTGCAGTACTTGATTGTCGCAGCTCTATCTACACTGTGTCCAGAAAGAAACATCCTGGGCATTTTCTATTGTAACTGGCGATTAAATGATTGTCCAATTTTCCACCGCACCCATTGTCTGCTTCTGCACTACCTCAGGAGACAAAAACAAACGAAATATTGCATTTTATTACGCGCGAAAGCAGCTACTGCTTTCAGCGCATCTTACCAATTCCAATTCTCTCCATCTGTCTGTCTGTCTGTCACACGGGTGGATCAGTCAAAAACAGTGCAAGCTAGGATCATCAAATGTTCAGTGTCGGCTACCTGAAAGACTCGTTTCAGGAACCGAAAAGCTTTTCCATAAGTTCTCGAAGGGGGTCATCCCTAACGAGGGCGCTAAGTGAGAGGGGGTAGGCACAATATGCGATTTTTGGTCAATAAGTCGCTGTATCTCAGTAACGGTGCGAGATAGGGCCTAGGTTATTATTATTCACTAATATGAAGTTGTACACTGGCTCTCGATTGGCGCCGAATTCAATGACCTTGAATGACCTTGAACGCCAAAAATAGGGGGTTTTATGGATTTTTGGCGATTTCGGGCTGTGACACAACTCTGTATCATTCACAAGGTATCGCCATGCTACTATCGTTATGCGATCCAGATAGAGAATTTGGTATTTGTATATTAAATTAGCGTGAACACCCCAATTTTCAGCTAAACTACTGAACCGGAACTGCTATAGGCTTTCACGTGTCTCGTGAGCATTAGCTCAAATTTCTTGTTCTATTTCACTTGTTTGGGCTTTCCCGTGTAATGCAAAAGCAGACATTTGGTAAGGCGGGAACTAAAACAATCATTTGATGTCAAAAATGTGTGCACCAAGAATAACTAAAATCTGTCAGTCTTTCTTCAAGTCACAATCTGTAATGTTTGGGATGTTTTTGGCGTATTTTTGTTCATTTTAACTCATATTTCATTGGTTCTTGTTTTCTCCAGGTAGTGCAGAAGCAGACGTCGGGTGAGGTAGAATATTGAACGGTCATGTGATGGCCAATTGTGCCAAAAATATTCATACCAAAAATTATTAAAATTGGATATTTCTTTTTCAAGTGACAATCGATAATGTTCGGGATGTTTTTTTCTGGACACAGTGTAGATTATCTACATCTAATTTTAAGTCTTAACCGCATTGACATGTGGACATACTTTATTGACCTGTGGAAACACATACGAGGGCCATCCCAAAAGTTTTGGGTCTCGACATATTAAACAACAATATTTTGCCACAATCTATACATTAGTGAAACGTACATTGTTTACAAACTCATGAGTCTGCTGTGGATATGATGTCATTGAAATTTATGATGTCACAGAGCATTTAATAGAACCGATTTTCAGCATCAACGAAAGAAGCTCGAGTCGTACATCATCATGGATAGCGGGCATCACCGTGATCAGATTTCAAAACAGATAACAGTCACTGGGGGCCAGTTCTTAGTGGTCTTAGCGTATGAAGTCATAGTCATGAACAGCCAGCTGGGTAACTGTTGACTTTGGACTGGACTACAGTGCTGGAATTAGGGGAGGGTGCATATGGCTTGTTCCCATCCCCCTGCCCATTATGGGCCCATGTAAATAGTCACAAATCCTGGTTGGCCTTTCATTATAACAACTCACATAATTAACAGTTAAATTTTCAATGATATCTTTTTGATACCGGCAGATATTGGCATTGCATCATATTTTGGTTAAAGTGCTCTTATTTGCAGCTACCACAGGTTACGCTGTAGTTTATTCATAGATCTAAATGACAATTCATAAACGTATTTGTCAGGGCTTTCATAAAATCAGATGCCACGGAGCCCCATATTGGCAAATCCAGCTACAGACTGAAAAAGTTTCATGCAACTACCAGCCTGATTCAAATGCTGCTTTGTTAGTGCTCCAAATCATTTCAGCTTAATGCTCTATGATGTCGTAAATTACAAGGACTTCACTTCCGCAAGCTGATCAAATAAATATGAAAGGAAGGTATGTTTTACTGATGTATACACAATAAAAAGTTTTAGTCTAATATAATGAGACTTAAAACTTTTTGACCGCCCCTTAAATTTGCACAAAATCTTAATTCACTCTAATGCTTTTATTTGCGATTAACACAAATTTCAGCTATCGTATATTTACATGTGCAAATGAGAAATTCTTAAACGTATTTGTCAGGGTTTTCACAAAATCAGATGCCATGGGGGCCACACTTTCACAAATTCACCTACAGACACGAAAATTGTCATGCAACAGTGAGCCTGATTTTATGCTGTTTGCGTTAGCGTTGCAAATTGTTTTGGTCATGATTGCGTCATGAATTACAATGATGTCATATCCGCAGCAAACTCATACGAGTCAGTAACAAATGCCCATTTCACTGATGTATCGATTGCGGAAAATATTGTTGTCTATTATGTCAAGGCCGGAAACTTTTGGGTTGGCCCTCGTAAATTGATTACTGCATCGTGGAAGATTTCAGTGTTGTTGCCGTGTGCCTTTAGACTTGTGAGCCAACTATGCATGCCTGGTCACTAAATTTCAGTGTTGGTAGTTTACTTGTTAGAGGGATGAAATCTGACTTGTAAAAATTCTGCATCTGAAGTGTGGAACAGGTTTCTTTTGGGAAGGCTAGTGTTTAACAATAATTATGCCGGTTAAGAAAACGAGGTCATTCCCGAGCCAAAAGGCCTATTGGGTGCGGCTGATCTCCACTTTGTTAGCCCATAGCTATACACCAGCTTATGCTCAGGGTGGCCACAGGGCCATGAAAGTCCTTGAAAAAAATGCTCATTTTTCCAGGGCCTGGAAAGTCCTTGAAAATGGAATAGGTCCTTGAAAGTTTTGGAATTTGATGTAAAAGGTCCTTGAAAGTCCTTGAATCTAAGTACAGTAATTATTGATACCTAGCATTAAAATTTTGCACTTAATTCGTACATCAAAAATATGCTGTAGTAGCAGAGGCAGTTAAATGTCCACTTATGCAAGCCAGGCTGCAATTTTTTTTGTCAGTTGCTATTCAGCTGCAACCATTTCTGCAAACATTTCAAACTGATGTACCACTTGGTCCATTTCTGCATTCGAAGAGGAAGGCACTGCAGAATGATGCTGATGCACTGTCTGCTGCAGCGGATGACTTTTCAGAGCAAGCAGAGAAATTGCAGCAACTAACACTCCTGGCAAAAGCGAACGGTATGCGCCGAGCAGCAAGAGAGAAAGGAGACCAACTGAAGGAACTGAACCAGCTTATAGATAATAAGCTGTTGGAACTGGAA
>Ga0209367_1003004_pt1 | contig 22676 bp, 16 predicted proteins | sample WorMetLIZISLAND2_FD_187412 | JGI IMG/M metagenome (GOLD analysis project Ga0209367, IMG submission 187412) | Marine gutless worms symbiont microbial communities from Max Planck institute for Marine Microbiology, Germany - Olavius geniculatus... ... | reverse complement strand
TTTGATTTCATCTGCTTCTATTAAGTGTGTAGGCATATAATGTTAACTCTAAGTGAGGAGCGAAAGTTCCACCTCATTTTCGCTCACGGGAGCGAAAGTTCCAGGGAACGAGAGTTCCAGGGAACGAAAGTACCAGGGAGCGAAAGTTCCATGTATGGAACTTTTGCTCCTGGGAGCGAAAGTACGTGGGAACGAAAGTTCCTGTTACCATGGCAAGAGTATGACATTAATATGAATGCCTGTAGTTAAGTGCATCTTTTACTCACCAACTCACCAGCTGTGGGTAAAATGCGTCTGGTGTGTCTAAGTGCGTCTGCGTCCAGTAATGTATGTAACTCTTACCAAATCAAACACTTAACATTATTATATACCCTTCCCTACCTCTAATCCTACTGATATCATTTTTTCCTTACTCAAAACTGAACATTACCTGCCTTAAATGTAACAGACATGGCTCTGGTGCGTCTGTTATTTTTATGCAGAAAAAGCCAAAAAACGTTACTGACCCTAACTCTCACCAGCTTAAACCTTAGCCCTGACGCTGATCTTGAACGTAACCCTATCCCTAATCCTGTCTGTAACGATTATCCGAACCTTCCTGACTTTAATTGCACTAGACACACCAGATGCATATTACCCACACCCTCCAGCTGATTGTAGTTGGTAAGAGTGTAGTTGTATGGTGTGGCAAGAGACAGGTTCATCATGTTTCATCATGAGCGAGCATTAGAGGTACAGTTTATATTATGCTGCACTTGTTATTGGTTTTGTGCTTTCGTATATTTTGTCTGCAACACTTGCATTAAGTTTTACTGCCAACAAAAAATTTTCCTTGGTTATATGTGATTTATGCCATTAACTCTGGTTTTGTCATTGTTTGTTTCAGGTACATGGATAAAAAGCTGCAGTGTAAGTTCTTTTATTAAATACACAAGGTGTACTGCTTCTACCATGATTACGTTCAGTCTGGTTTTGTTACTTATTAGTCTAGGGCCAAATTTTCAAAACTTTCCTATGATATTTTCCAAAGATCTTCCTATGTCAGATGATTTATGAATTCCAAAGAAGTTTTCTTTTCCGAATTTTCGATGGCTTTCTTTGCGTTTCCAAAGAACTTCTTCTTTTCTTATCTTCCTTAACTAGTTCAACCAATCAGTTGCGCTTATACCGACCATGTGACGTAATCAAAACTTCTTTGGAAAACTTTATCTTAGCATGTCCGTGGGAAATGCATTTTATACTCAAGAACTAGTTTTAACATTCTCTTCGTTTTTTCAGTTGACCAAACGTCAATTTCCTTTACTTACTCATTGTCGATTTTACTGCAGCATTACGCAAATAACCTATGACAATATGACATCACATATGACGTCTAAGCTAAGTGTTAACATTGTGTACTTTTTTGCAAATTTCGTTCTATTACACAGCTTTGTTCGTGTAGGACAAGGTTAGTGCTTTCTTACATATTTGCCTAAATTCTTCTTAAGATGTTTCCAAAGAGGTTTCAAAAATTGTGCGCCCTTTCTCAAAATCTTTGGAAGATCTTCTCAAATTCTTCCAAAGACATTTTCTAAAGAAGTTTTGAAAATCCGCATACTTTTTTGGAAAAGAAGTCTTCCAAAGATCTTTCTAAGAAGTTTCGAAAATTTGGCTCCTGGTTCATTTTATTGGTTTCTGCCCATATAACTGGGGTGAGCGTAATTATTGAGACCTTCAGGAAAATCTGCGAATATTAGTTGGAGTGAGATTTTTCCAGTACCTGGTATTAGTGATACTTAGCATATGTCAAAAGCTTTGGCTACTTTTTTGCCCTTAGGTCTCATTAGTTGCATTTTGACACTAATGCCCCCATACAGATCTGCTTTTGTTTCTTAATCTAGTGTTCATGTACGTGTTTTTATGTTATCACGGTGGCTGGCGCCTTTTTTGTCGCACAGTTCCACAGCTGACATTGGGCTTGACAGCCTGACAGTGTATTTGTTGTTTGACAGTGAGGCTGAATGGAAGTCGCCTTGTGACTGGAGTTCTACGTGGCTTTGATCCATTCATGAATCTTGTTATCGACGAAGCCGTGGAAGAGTGCAAAACTGGTGAAAAGAACCACATCGGCATGGTGGTATGTGCTTTGTCTGGGTTCATTTGTCAGTGCGCTTCTGTACCAAGTTGCAATACCACATCGTTAATAATCTCCAACTACTCATTGCATTTTGGTTTTTGAGTTGGTGCTAGGCCTGTTGTGTTCTGTTTGACACAACGCGTTACCGCTACGCCACGCCGCCAACCAGTCAGTATCTGATATTATTGCTAAATAAGGCTGAGATGCCACAAAGAAACCTATCGTTCTCCTACAGCAGTTTTTTTACAGGCTTTATGCTCTTCGTGTTACCCTACCAGTCGCACCAAAACACTAGAGTTGGGTGTTCGTTTCATAATGATGTCAGTAATAATGGTCTGTACATGTTTATCAGCCCAACAATCCAGCTGACTATTTGGCAGTGGAAACTCAGCTATTCAAATTCCCTTGGGCATACAGTGTGAGACTGGAGTTTCTCTGGTGTGGTCAGTTGCAGACCATGAGACGGCATCATATTCTGGCCTGTCGTGACACTTCCTGAGTGAACCACTGATAGGAGCACTCAAAATATGAGCAACTGGAATTCCCCGTCTTCTGTAATTTGATATCATAATTATGCACACAGGTGCTGTCGTACTCATTCTAAAGTTTAAGGCAAATAGGCTTATACAAATCACCATAATACTCCATCTGTCGACTGTTGTAGGTTATTCGTGGAAACAGCGTTGGATTGTTGGAAGCACTGGAGAGGATAGCATAACATCGATAGTGCTTCATATAGCAGCGATCTGATGTCTTCATAAGTCATCGCTTCCCTGACAGTAGAACTTAAGACAGTTGCTGTATTTTGTACCTAGATTGATACTAATATGCTCATTGCTGTCAGTGATAAACATTAAGGTTGTTTTGGTCCAATTTTCTTAAGTGATGCTATGTTTTTTTGATTTTGTTGCTAAAGCCTGATGAGAAAATTGCATTGTAATAACTGTGACAAAGATCTTGATAGATAAGTCTGCTACTACTAGAGAAACTGCAACATTATAATTTGCTAGAATGTGTTGATGACTCTTTGTCTCTAAACTGTATTTCATAAAATTATGTCTAAGGCAGTTGTATTCAAAGCTGTTGGATGTTAAACGGATAATTAAATTAACTGAGTGATAACGCTTTAGCTAGTTGATGACAGTCACATCAGAACTACAAAGCAGTTTGTACAAATACATTTTAATCGCAGTTTAATAGCAGGTAACAGTTTTACATAATTGGTAGTCTAAAAACCAAGTGTCAACCAAGTGTCATGCATACTGCGATTAACTATCTTTTCATTATGTGTGCAAAAAAAAACCATGCTAGTAAATAAGGCATTCTTTGTCAATGTAAAACTGAGGAACTAGCATAACTGGTGTAGTTTTTTGGTTCATATGAAAATTATATGCGGTTTCATGCACATGAAAAATATGAGCTCATTGATTATTTATTTTTGCATTTTCTGCCGTGCAATCTGGCATAAAGTCTTAAGAAATTTGTCAGTCACTGATGCCAATGAGAATCATTAAATTCTGCAATATTTAAAAATCACTGGTATTCATTGCATTGAAGGCCGAATTTAATGAAAAATGATGATATGCTTAATTTTTGCAGATGGTGTCAGTCAAAAAGTTGCAAGTTAGGTCCGCGCTGTGCTCTGGTGTGAGCAGATGCAGTCACTATGTGTTGTGCAAAAATAAAACCTACCGGGTTCATGCAGAATGTGGTGACTAGCATTGGAAGCATCTGTTCTATTTGCCAAAGATCAATTTTATAACTGACAAAACTACACACAGTGTCCAAATAAAAAGACATGTCTAGTAGTGCCATCTGATTTTTGAAATACTTGATGTATTTAGCTAAATCTGATTTTAATACCTCGCCTGAATGTGCTTTTTTTGAAAAAAAAAGCACGGAAACATTTTTGTCCGTTGTGACTGAAATTTAAGTTACAGGTATGTCCTCAATAGAAAAAATTTTTTTTTTCCAAAATTATGCCATAAAGAGGAAAAGTTGTGTGTACATTTCTTCCTCTTTGGCAAACAATTTTGAGAATGCATATCCATTCTCACACCATTGTATTTTTGTTAATAGCGCAAAAAGATTAGGTGCTTCTTTATTTGGACACCATGTAATATGTGTTGCAAGTGTGCATGCTCAGTCAATGCCAACTTGCAGAATAACTGTAACTAAACTGATTTACATACACGTATCCTCTCGGACATTCTAATATCATGCGTTACACAGAGTATGGAAAAACAGTCCACACAACAGTGATGGGTATAGTTGGGATGGCAAATATCAATATCACCAAAAAAGCACTGCACTGCAGAAAGCAAGCAAGCTCAAACGTTCAACAGAACAAAACCAAACAACTGCATCTGCAGTAAGAATCCAACAACAAGTATCAATGATAGCTCCATAGAATAATACTAAACCGTGTTTCCAAAATTAGCAACCCCATTTACAGACAGTGGCGCATTTAGGATTTGGCAAAGGGGGGGCCATGGCGAGCATGCAGAGTGTGAGCCTATAATGGGGTGTGGGGGCGGAGCCCCCAGCGGGGTCCAGAGGCAGAGCCCCTGGTCAGGGGGGCAAAGCCCCCTGAAGCTGAAACACTTTTTGCTTTTAAATGTTCAATGAAAGACGCAAATTCGCCCATTTTTTTCTGAAATTTGGAAACGCAGAAAATCACAGCATCATATCACATGCAATCTCACATGGCGATTTTAATCGCATATTGTATCGGTATCAAAAAAGACCATGAAACATTGTTGAATTTTGCAATTCTTGCTGGAAAACGGCAAAAACGCACCTTTTCATATAAAGTCTCCTGTAAAAAATTTTCATGGTTGGGCCAAAGGGAGGGGCATCGCACCGTGGCCCTCCCCCTAAATACACCACTGTGTACAGATAAGGTAGTCTACAACTGTTAATACCTGATAGATTTTTACAAAATTTGAAACACCAATTTAACTAGTCTTTACAGTTGTGCTGAAAGTGCCACCTTTGGCGTTGATGTATGCTCTCAGTCTAAGGCAGGTATACTGCTGCTTGATCCCTTTATCAACAACAACGTATTGAACATAACCCGAATGTAAACACAATGCGTCATAATGGATGTGACCATAAGTAATGTTAGAATAGTACAGTGTACAATATTTCATTGAAATCCATGAACTACAAACTGAATTAGGCATGTTTGAAGCAAGGCCGCTAATTCTGGAACATGGCGCACATGTATACAACAGCCAGTGCTATCACTGATATTGTGTCTGCACTGACTCGACAAAAATGTGAAAGATTTAAATTAATAAGCTGCAGATGTTCTATTCACAATTCAGAAGCGAGACATAAAACAAAGGCAACTGGTAATTGCACTTGAGTCGCTGACTAGTACATTAACAACAATACAGCACCATAAAAATCACACTGCAACAAAGCCCACATATGGTATTACTATTTTCACTTTACGGTAATGCTAACACCAAAACAACACTTACATTCAAGGAGAAAAATCGTATTTCATCAACAAGAAGCTATTCCAAATAACACTGCATTTATTTTGCTGCAGAAGATTGGGTGAAACTAATCACCGATACAGTACTTCGGTGTGCATAAAAATATTAAGTTACGAAGACATACTGTACAAAAAAGTCAAAATGCCACAGTACAAGTGGCATGATAATATGCATTTCAAGATGAAAATGCATACACAAATGCTCTCCTCCCTGCCTGGTACATTGTGGCAAAAGTGCCTTGATGTGTTACCAGTGTGGCAGCTCACCTCGGAGTGAACAATTCCAAAACATGTGGAATGAACGTTCACCACCGTGCCAAATTGTGGCCATGCAAAACTATGGCCAATCTGATAAAGGCAAACGGAAGCTGCCAAAAATTGTGTAGTCGCAGTTTGCAACTAAAAAAACCAAATCGCTGTCTCGTGCGGATCTTTTCTCATCTGACGTTGCCGTCATAGTGCCGCTGATGCCTCTGATCAGTGTGACCTGACTGTTGCGTTGCTGGTCGGCTTTGCCCTGACATGAGTTCATACGCCGCTACGTCCATCTCATGCTGTGACATGCCAGTTGCTTCTGATAACTCGTGCTGCAGATACCCGGCGTCGAGAAACTTGTTCAGTCCTTCTGACTCCAGCACCTGAACAAACAGATCAGCTCTTCTGCTGCAAAATGTTTCGGACGGCAAAAGGAGACAGGACTGCAAGTTTGCCTTGAATGGTAGTCGTAACCAGGGGTAACCTGTCTGCAGTTGCATGAAGTACTACGTTAGGCTACAAATATGTTGACATTTTTGAATCTCAGTGATCCAAAAAACTGATCGCCTGCTGCTTTTCAGCTGCTTTGCAGCGACCAGACAGACAGCTATTTCTCGAAATGCTGTTAAGTGTTGAGCAGTCACTCCTTGAATCAACTACTGCTCTGTTTGAGAAATAAAATTTGGAAGATTTAGTCCTAAGACAAAGGCTATTTTCAATAATTGTAAGTAGGTTTTCATTATTCCATATATTGTTACCGATATGCTTTTACAGGTGTGTATCACCTATCTGTTGCCTTTCATCTGTTTTCATTCTATTAACACATTTGTAATACTTGCATGATTGTTCCTTGTCGGTTAAAGGCAAGGAAGTTATAATATACTTATTGGAACGTCTTTGGTTAAAGGCTACTCACTTACAATACTTACTTATGACAAGAAAGCAATTTGCGATGTACCAACCATTCCCACAAGATTCTGTGCGCTGCCTCTGATGTCGTCTGGTGGCATTGTAGGCTGTCTGAGTCTGCTGCTGTCAGTGCGCTGTACCGGCTGACTGTATGGAACCCGCCATCTGTCGTCTTGCATTTTGCATTCTCGTTTTGGCGACAGCATTAGCGGTCGCGCTACATCAAACACATTGCAACTGACATAACACTTTGCAGTCGTCGCACTTGTAATATCTAAATATTATGCTGTATTATTATTATTGTTGTTTTATGCCATATATGCTCTCACATTTGCTAGTACAGACGAAATAAGCTTATTGTGCTGTCGTCCAGTGGTGTATTTAAGGGGGGCATGGTGCGATGCCCTCTCCTTGGCCCGACCATGAAAATTTTTTACATGCGACTATATTAAAAGGTGCGTATATTGTCATTTTCCAGCAAGAACTGCATAATTCAACAATGTTTGATGACCTTTCAAATTGATACGATATGCGATTAAAGCCGCCATGTGAGACTGCATCGGATATGATGCCAACTACGATGAGCGCTTCTCATAACCAGCAGAGTAGGCTATTTCGCGATGGCTGGTGTCCATGGCTGAGTGACGTGACACGGCATTGACATGCATGGAACCAGGCAACATGAGACGGCGTCTGTCTGGCGAACGCCATGGGCGGTGGTTCATTAATACAGTTAGAATGTGTGATGTAGATTCTATCTAGGTACCCGAAATGAGATGGACCCACCCACAACTCGCATAGCAAATGAGATACACAGTAATTTTCATGAGTGACTAATGAAAGCAAAGCTTCACACAAATTTGCATGCAAATTTGTGTGAAGCTTCATTAGCTTTCATTTGCTTTCATTATGGTGTGCCAATTGTTCTGTTTAACAGCTGGTGAGTAGAGCATGTCAAAAAAAATTTGATTGACTTTGAGTGTGTCATGATGCCACATTAGCCATAATATTAGACTAGCCACTTGCTTTGCTTTTGTAACTTGCATAAAATTGCAGGTCAAAAGCATAGCTAGCTGCCAGTCTAACCTGTCGAACGTGGCGTCATGACACAAAGTCAACCAATTTTTGTGGAGCACGCCCTTGTCGCCATCCGCTAAACAGTAATTTGCACACATTTTTCCACTAGTAGCCTATAGGTCTAAGTGATATTTTAACAAAATTGCTAGGCCTACTGGAAAGAAAAGTGAATGTAAAGTGGCAGAATGCGGAATCGTAACGTTACGTTGCAACGTGGTCACCACGTTATCTCAACCATACAAATTCACGTGGCCACAACGTGGCTTTTTCACGTTAGTGTTGCGCTGTAAAGCCACGTTCTGACCACGTGTTTTTGTGTGGTAGCAACCACGTGGCTTTTCAAGGTTACTTTGCCAGGGATATTAGTCTTAGCCCATGTTAAGATGGGGCTATTCCGAGTTTAGAATTGCAGTTAGTAACAGACGAGAAATAATTGGTGGCTGGCTAGATGGCATCTGGGCCTAAACGGTGCGACCGTGCAACGTTGGACTTGCAATCAACAGGTCGTTGGTTCGACTCTCGACAGAGTTGCTATCAAGATATTGAGTATAACACTTAAGTAAACTCAAGCTTTCCGTCTCTCAGGGGTAAGTAGGTAAATCAAGCCTAGATGTAAAAAACGTTCCCAAAAAAATTTTAAAAACGTTAAAAAATGCAAAAAACTTGGCAAAAATTAAAAAAAAACGTTCATTAAAAACGTTAGCCTTAATTTGTTCTACTTCTTGCCCAAAACCTAGTGATGTAATTGCAGTACAGCTAGAACTAAAAAAGAGATAAAATTTTATTTAATTTCAACTCAACTATGTAGTCATAAGACCACGTATCACTAGAATAAGTAAGCAAACTACCACCACTATAGCCTATTAATTCGTTTGTGTGGTTTTAAAAGCCCTTCTTGGCGTTCTCGGTAAAATTTTCAAATTTTGATGAACGTTTTTTTTAAATTAAAAAACGTTGAGAAAATAAAAGAAACGTTAAAAAACGTAAAAACGTGACAAGAGTAAAAAACGTTTTTTACATCTATGAAATCAAGTATCATACCAGCCTGCTTAACTGGGGTTAAAGTGGCCGCGGGATTGACACCCATGCCGGTGTCGGTTGGCAGGTGATCTCATATGTCAGGTGATGCTCGGTAGCACTGAGACGGGTTATCGCGAAGAGCTACAGACATCTATAACTTTTGTTGAATGATTACAGGCGCCTACCTGGAGTGTTATAAGAGACGGCCGCCGGAGCAGGCGCAGGTGCTGTGGGCTGAGGCGTTTCATCAACAGGCCGACGTAACGCTGCCGCACTCATTGCCTTGACACAAGTACATACAAGAAGCCCAGTTGTTGCTAGGATAGCCGACCGTACTGGTTGTCAATGACCTTAAAGGTCATCCAAGGTCAATGATTTTTATCTCATCTGAAAGGGTGTATCATGCTATTAGCTATTAGTGATCAATAGCGACCTTGGTCCTGTCTCGCACCGTTTAGCCACAATAGCACGTACTGACCTTCAAGGTCATCCAATGTTGACGATTCCCATCTTATCTGAAAGGGGGTATGCCACTTCCTATTACTGATTATTTACTGATTAATAGTAACCTTGACCCTATCTATCACCGTTTCCGAGATATGGCTACTTATAGCTTGAAACTTTCCACCGAAAATTGCGGCCAAACTGCTGCAGATAGAGACATGGTTACTATTGACAGTCTATAGGAAGTCGCCTGCGCCCTATGCGATGGTAGCATCGTCGACCCCCTAAGACTTACCGTTTAGCCATAATACATCTCTGACAGACAGACGGACAGATAGACGACGACAACTATGCCAATAGTTTGACCGTTACATAAGTCCGTTTGGTTAACAAACAACGCTCTGAACATAGGGCCGGATTTTTTGCCTGCATGATTAGGGGCTGTGCGGTAAAACGTGTAAGTCCCGTGACGTTAGTGTCAGAGACTTACACGAAATTCAGTCTTACTACTGTAACGTTATTAGGCCTCGTTGCAAATTTCGCAATAAGCTTACAGTATAGACTTAGCCTACAGAGCCCCCACGAAGGCTATAGTATGTAATGCTGCACCAAGTAAACTTTTAAATGTTCCAGCAGTAAATGTAAAATGTAGATTTATATAGCGCATCGTAAAAACCTCTAATGCGCATCGCGCAATACCACCAATGGCTTCTATCCCCCAAGTCTGGAATCTAAGTTGGGCGCAACTTCCCCCCAGTTTTGAGCCCAGGTTCCCCCAAATTTCTGACTCAAGTTTTTTAGGCTTCTTCCCCCTCTAGTGAGTTTTGTTAAGGGTGTAGTTTACCCAGTGAAAAATAGGGGGAAAGTAAAAAAAATAGGAGGAATTTTTGTTAAAGGTGTAGTTTGTCCAGTGAAAAATAGAGGGGAAATTTTGATTTATAATCTTATCAAAACTCCCCCTCCATATTATAGAGCATATAAAAGTTCCTGTTCGCAGGTAATCTTGGTCTATCTCCATCCATTTCGTCGCAATTCACTCTTTTGCAGCCAAAAATCGCCAAAAAATTACTTTGATATTTTTAGGGTTCAAGATCATTCAAGGTCATCGATATTGACATTCTTAAGAAGCTCGTCGTCTGTGCTTGTTATGATAAGCAGCATGTCTGTGCCTATATGCAACCATTTACACACTAGACAAGCCAACACAAGATAAATAACCACTTTTACAGGGGTACCCCTCTATGACACCCACGCGCACAGGCCTGCTTGAATCTAGAGTGTCCGGACTTGGACTCCTAAAATCTCCATTCCATGCTGAACATTTCTTATGCAGGTTGTCTTGATCTATCTCCAGCCTTTTCGGCACAATTCACTCTTGAAATGTGTGTCGCAGCCCAGAATTGCGAAAAATTCACTAAAACCCCCTATTTTGGGGGTTAAAGGTCATTGAAGGTCATCGATGTTGACATTTCTAAGAAGATCGTCGCCAGTGCTTGTTATGATAAGCAGCATGTCTGCGCCTATTTGCAACCATTTTCACGTTAGAGGAGCTAATGGCGGCAGAATATCGCCTTTTAAGGGGGTGCCCCTCTTTCGCCCCCTCGTTCGTGGGGACCCCCTTTACCCAGGGGCATGAAATTTTGTCACGAAATACTAAAGACTCTATGCTACCATACGGTGAAAACCCGAAGTCTCTATCTCACCTGGTCTTGGAACGGTACCGGGATGTGACAGACGGACGGACGGACAGATCGATATTACTGTAGAGCTAGCTAGCTCTCGCGCGTAAAATCGACTGTCTGACGTACCTTGGAGTCGGCGAGGTCACTGGGCGATGCGCCGATTTTGGGGTTAGTAAAGAGCGGGTTTTCATCGCTGGTCTGTTTCTTGACACACGACAGCCAGCCACCGCGCCGCTGCTTCTTCGGTGCTACTGGGACGGGAGACTTAGGCGTTGACGCATAGCGGTCCTCGTCACTGTCATCCACTGGCAGACTGCAACAAAAAGTCAGTGCTTATCAAACCAACTAGGCCTACCGCTGAACCAGAGATTAATAATTTTTTAAATTATTAGGCCTATTCCCTGTAGTAGGCCTAGGCCTACTGAATGTTAAGGCGCGTACAGAGCGACGTAACTAAACTGAACTGACATGGTTTAGTTTTTGACGACCTGACCAATGGGCAAGCAGTAATGCATTACCGTAGGCACCGTCTAAAAGCGTCAGCGAAAACGTGACTACGCTCACGTACGCGTCAACCAGTGACCAATGGGCTCGCCCTGTTTGCCCATTGGTCAAAAACTAAACCGTGTCACTTTAGTCCAGTTCAGGTACGTCGCTACGCCTTTACACAACCGATTGTAGGCCTACCGGGTGGCGCATATAAAGGTAAAACATCATAGGGTCTTATGGTTCATACGGCCGAGAACATTACTACCGATTTGGCGAAATAATCTGCAGCCAAAAGGATCAACAGGGAACCCAAAAATCCTCCTGTGGAGAAATTTCACGTGCAACTCTCATTCCTCGTCCATCAGTGCAGCACGTAAAAAACTGGATTTGTGGCTTGAGACATTTCGTTGAGCCAAAGTGAAACGTTACATTATTTTGCGCCAAGTACCCTGTAGTGTCTTGGAAATCCGGGGCTTTCTAACCAAAACAAGATAATGTTCATATGAACACGGAGTCTGTCCAATGCATTTTGACAGTTTACAGTATATGTCCATATAAATATATTCAGTGAGCTGTTTAATCATGTAGAAAAAAATCAAACAGTGTTATTTCAAATTGTACAGCAGCAATGATCCCTTCATCCTTCTGTATTATTTTAAGTAAACAATAACATTGTCAGTAACAAGACCATTCGATTCGTCACCAGCGCTTTACTATAAAAAGTCCATACCATGCGTCTATCTGGCACCGTAACGGAGATATGGCGCCTCAAAGATAATGGGGTCACGAGTTTGAACTTTTGGGGTCATGTGACGTCATCGGTCACGTGACCATCCGACTCCCGGAGGTCAACTTCATATGGGTGGTTCATAGTGACAATGCGTCTATCTTGCACCGTTATGGAGATATGGCGCCTCAAATATTGGACGCACGGACGTGGACAGGGAAAGAAAGACGAAAGAAGGGAAAGAGGAAGGGGGAGGGGAAGGGAAGGGAAAAGAAAAGTGGAAGGGAAAAAGGAAGGGAAAGGGGAAGGAGAAAAAAGATGGAAGGGAGAGGGAAATGGAAAGGGAAGGGGAAAGAAAAAAGGGGAAGAGGAAAGTGAAAGGGAGAGGGGAAGGAAAAGGGTAAAGGGAAAGGGTAAGGGAAAGCGAAAAAGGAAAAAAGGAAAGGATAGGGAAAGAAAAAGAGGAAGGGAAGGGAAGGGGGAAGAGAAGGTAAATGAAAGGGGAAGCGGAAAGGAAAGGGGAAGGGAAAGGAAAATGGGGAAGAGGAAAAGGCACGGAAAAGCTGAAAGGGAAGGAAAAAAGGAAGGGAAAGGGAAAGTGGAAGGAAGATAACTTAAGAATAAGAAAAGTAGGACGCACGCACGCACGGACACTCAGGTGATTTTATAAGAACGTCATTAAAAACTCATATTTGAACAGTCAGGGTTAACAACGATTCAACGACACAGTAGCTACTTACATATACACTGTGTGTCAAAAAACATCCCCGACATTTTTGAGTGTAACTTGAAAACAAATTACAGATTGTGATAATTTTTTTTTGTACAAATATTTCTGACACAACTTGCCATTAAATGACCGTTCAGTTTCCCACCTCACCCAATGTATGCTTCTGCATTACCTAGGGAAAGCAGACCAAGCAAAATATGTGTTAAAATAAACAGAAAACCTGAAAAAAAACATCCCCGACATTACTGATCATAACTTAAGGAAAAATTAGCAGATTTTGATAATTTTTGGCACAAATATTTCTGACACGATTGGCTATTAAATAAGTGTTTTAGTTTGCACCTCACCCAACGTCTGCTTTTGCACTACCTGGGGAAAGCAGACCAAGCATAATACGTGTTAAAATGAATGAAAAAACGTCGATAAATTCCATCTATCTTAATCTGTGGGCCCCAACAGCCGGTCTATTACAAGGTTTGATTGTCGTGCAGCCGTGTGTCTACCATATAAAGTTTTAAAATGTTTGTGAAGTCAAAAAGCGACTGGTACAGCCTGGATTGGTCTGAAGCAGAACTTTATCGATACTGCTGTCAATGAATGAAGAAAGCGTCTCCTTGCCTGTGTTTGCATAGTGGGCCAACACTTCAAGCAATTTTACTGCAGGCAGTTAAAAAATGGACAACTGGATGAAAAGTCAGCCAAAGTGACAGAAATGAGAACAAAATGTGTTTTTACGCATTGTGTTAATTAAGTGATCATATCGCATTGGATAAAAAAGTGATATTTCGCTGGTTGTGTTTTCCCCAGGTAGTGCAGAAACAAACGCTAAGTGAGGTAAGAAACTGAAGAGTCATTTGATGGTAAGTTGTGTCAGTAATATTTCTACCAAAAATTATCAAAATCTGATAAGTGGTTTTTAAGTTACAGCTAGGTCGAAAATGTCGGGAATGTTTTTTGAGACACAGTGTTCTTTAGTTTTGTGTATATTTTTCAAATTAAACTGAACTGCTGCAAAGTTTTCATTTTTTTTGCTTCCGACTTTCGTCATTACTTGCTGTTATTGTATTTGCAGCCTACATTTAAATATGTGGAAGAACTTAATTACAGCTGCATCGATGTGGCGATAGGCCTAGGCCCTATACGTGTATTCTTAACACTGGGCATGGTAGGCCTACTTGTTCGTTAATTCACCTGCACCCAAATTAACCGCTGAGTTAAGGTTAGGGCTAAGGTTAGGGATAGGGTTAGTATCAGGGTTAGGGTTAGGGTTAAGGTTAGGATTAGCGTTAACAATAAGAATTCGGGTGTGGGTGAATTAACGGAGAAGTAGCCTGGGCATCAGTTAGTGCCTATGCCTTGTTGTCCAGCTACGTAATATTAGCCTTCTTATGCAACGTATTTGCAACAAATACTCGTAACAACTAATAATACGCCGACCCTCTGTGTGCGACCAAGCCGTTGCTGGCTGACATCTGTCGATGAACGACTGGACCATAGAAAGGCGCTGGTGCTGTCGTAGGCTGCTGTAGACCCACAGGACCGTTGACATCACGACGCATCGACACAGGTCCTTGCCACCCAGGTTGACCGTCGCCGATTGACAGTGGACCGTCAGGAGCTCGACGCATGGGGCCCACCCCATCTGGCATGCCACCGTCGGCGTTGTATGCTGGAGGACCTTTGCCCGGCACATGCCTGCCAATACACGTGTTAAACTCTTGCGTTTTACTAGGCCTACGTTAAAACACGTTTCCACAAGTACTAACCGCAAGGGTGGATTCAAGGCCAGCATTCGGCCCATCAAAGCCAACGCCAAGACGACAAGAGTAGGCCTAAGTGAACAAAATATCATGACAATTTTATACTGCATGTCAAAAGCCGGCTTAATTGTATTCACTTTCGTTTAACACTAATTATACGTTCAAACATATGAGACAGCATTGTGTTAGGCTTACATAAAGTTAACAAACGTGGCACTGTCAACAACGCCAACAACTGATAACCGGCAGTGACAATATTGACTACAGAAGCGAACGTCTAGGACCTGGGCAGTATGTCTATTTTTTACAAATGCGCTGTCTAGTCTAGGCTATACAGGGTGCGCCAAAAAACCGGACCTGTTTGAGCGTTGATAACTCAGCGATGGTTCACGATTACCAGTAGAAAGGTGTGTAATATGTCAAAAGTTTTAGAATATTGCAGACAAAAAGGGCCAAACTTGCATAGCTAATCATTTAAATATTCTTTGCCCAATTTGCATAAATCTTCATTACCCCTGAAATTAGGCATTTGCCTGTACTCCCATGCGCCCAAGTTCATTGAACTCAAAAAAACTCACTGCCAAAAAGTCCAGATTGAAATTCTGTGAATTACCTATTCAGTGTGGAAGCATTGCAACAGATAGCATTGTCACAAAATTTCAGTAACTGACCGGCTAAAACATGTGCTAATCGAATGCTGGGCTCAGCTGATCCTGAACACATTGACTCCAGCGATCGATCAGCTGCCTAAAAGGACTGATGACAGTATGTTTGCCAAAACTGGGCAACTGCCTAAGTCGAATTTCATCTAAACGTATGTGTTATGTGTTAATGATTGTTGACATTTCACTGTATGCTAAACAAAAATCAATTTAAATTCATGCGCTACTGCCAATTTAGCATGATTTTTGGGGTGGAGCAGATTTGCGAAAATCAGGCAAAGAATATTTAAATGCTTAGACAAGCAAGTTGTACACTTAACCCGTACACAATTTGAAAACTTTTGGCATATCAGGCGCCTTTCCATCAATAAACATCGCTAAGTTATAAAAGTTCAAATATCCATGTTAAATCCATGTGTTACAGTCAAATTTGGCAGAATTTCAGCGGTGAAGAATATTTATGCAAATTAGGCAAGGAATATTTAAATGCTTTACTATGCAAACTTGTCGTTTATTCTTTACAGCATACTGAAACTTTTGACATATCACACATCTTTCTACTATAACCATCGCTGAGTTATGAACGCTCAAACAGGTCCGGTTTTTTTGGCCCACCCTGTACATCAAAACTGCAATGTTAAATCCAAAGATTTTGAGCACGATAAGCAATTGCCCTCTGAAAATGGTAGATTAATTATGGAGCCAGTCACTCTTATCTCTACAATTACGACAGTCACCACTACAATTCTAACAGCAACTTGACGAGCTGGCAGAAAGCACATACCCTGGAGAAAGACGGGTTGGCACGAGGTCATCGGACGCTTCAGTCTTGTCACTCAACGATGAGTCGGCGATATGAAGTCGCGGCACGTTCGCTGGAAGCGCGTTTCGAAGTCCATTGGACTGCAGCGCATGTTTCTGCGCCTCTTGTAGCGACTTGACAACGCCAAACAGGCTGTGATTACGCTGCAGTATACACAACAACAGCTTGCTGTGAAACTAATGACTCCATTTTGGTCAACAAAATTAGTTAATTGCCGATTATTCACTTACTGTAGCTTATTTCAGTTAACTTCTTAAATCAAATTGTATATCAACTATCATTGACGCGCTACAGTTATGTTGTAGGGCGTCTATGGCATGATGTGCAGTCTGTCCGCCGCCGCCGTCGTCTGTCTGTCTGTCTGTCTGTCTGTCGTCGTCATCGTCAGTAACGGATGTACTGAGGATAAATGGTAGGTAGATGCGGAAAATTTTTTACACTATAGCCCAGCCGCCACTAGCAAAGACTCGTCTTAAACCCCGGGGATGCAAAATTTCAGCGATCTCATGCAAGGGGAACATTTTCAAATTGGCATACGCCTTTTCAGATGAAATGAAAATCATCGACCTTGGATGACCTTGAAATTCAGAACTGCAACAGAAACTGTATAGGCTGTAGCGCATCTTCTCTAGCGACAGCTGGGCTTTCTTGTTTCGGCTATTACTGTCCATTTCTAGAATGACCAGTAGCACTATTACTGTATTTGTACGGATTTACATAAGTTTTCTGCACTTTGATCAACACGTGAAGCCCCGCTCGCGCCCACTGGGACACCGGACACCAGGCACTGAGATTACTAGATTCGAACATTGGTCTTGCGTGGTTGAGGTTATTACGACTCTGAAACCAGTATCACTGAGTCGGGTGACTGCTGCTGCTGCTGCTGACGATGATGATGATGCTCACCCTGTGCATTGGTTCCTCGGCCTCGTGGTCAATAAACTCGTCTTCCTCCAGAGTGCCGGAGATGGCGCGTCTCAGCTCAGGACCAAGGTCATGCACCGCCCGCAGTCCCGCCTACAGGTGTGCACAGTAAGCAAATAAGCAAGTATAACGCCAATTTATAATAATCTAGCACAACAATTGTAATTTTTTAGAAAGTCTATATAATAAAACGTATCATAAAATTGGACGTCTTTGATGACCGATGACAGATGGCCTCAATCGCTAGTGGTGGCAAGTTATAAGTTACAAAATAAAGCTGAATATAATAATATAATTATAATAACATATTTATGACAATATAGTAATAATATATGTATAATGACACAGGTCACCAGGCACACTCAGCAGCATCCACTGCATATGCGGTCGTTCCACCAGCCGCATTACGTGTGTTGTCCGTCCGTCCGTCCGTCCGTCCGTCCATCTGTCTGTCCGTCTACTCCACGTGTCCGTATGGATGGCTCTTAACTTAGAAAGAACAAGAAATTTGAGCTAAAGCTCACGAGGCGTGCGAAAACCTATAGCAGTTCCTGTTAGCAAACTGTCAGTCTATCTACAGCCATTTCGTCGCAGTTCATTCTTGGAGTATGCGCTGCAGCCGAAAAGTGCAAAAATCAATGAAACCCCCTTTTCTGGAAGTTCGGGGTATTTCAAAGTCATCGATGTTAATACGACTGAAAAGCTCGTCACTAGTGCTTGTTGTGATAGGCAGCACGCCCATGCCTATCTGCAACCGTTTTGACGAAAGACTGGCCAACAACAGTAAAAAACGACTTTAACGGAGGTACCGCTTTTTGATGCCTTCGTGCGCAGGTTTTCTTGAACCTAGAAAATCGAGACTTGGACCGTCGAAATCTACGTTCAATGCTAAAAATTTCATATGCAGCTTTTCCATGTCTATCTCAATTGGTTTCAGTGCAATTCGCCCTTTAACTGTCTTGCAGCCAAAAATCGCCAAAAAATCCATAAAACCCTCTATTTTGGCGTTCAAGGTCATACAAGGTCATTGAATTTGGTGGCAATCGAGAGCCAGTGTACGACTTCCTATTAGTGATTAATAGTAACCTAGGCCATATCTCGCACTGTTACTAAGATACAGCGATTTATTGGCCAAAAAATCGCAAATTTTCCCTACCCCCTCTCATTTAGCGCCCTCGTTCGGAATGACCCCCTTTGAATTCATGGAAAAGCTTTATGGTTCCTCAAACTAGAGTCTTCCGGGCAGCCGATGGTGAAGATTTGGTGATTCTATCTAGCACCGTTTTTGACTGATCCACCCGTGCGACAGACAGATGGAGAGACAGACAGAATTGCGATGGCTAAGACGCGCTGAAAGCAGTAGCTGCTTTCGCGCGTAAAAACGAACAAAAACCAAAGTTGGTATAAAGATCGCCCAGCACTAGAGTAATCGATGGCGACCAGGTCTTTCCTATCAGAGCCGCTCGGTTGCGAAACGTCATCACCGTACCAGCTGTTGTAACTTTAGAGCGTTAACGCTTCTGTTTCGTCGGTCTTACGGTCTTGGAGCGCATTAGAGATGAATTTAACTATATGCACTATATCAATTTACATTTTACTTACTTACGTGACTTTCCAGACAACCTGCATTTCGTTTTATTATTCTAATTTTTTTGGTTTTTAATTCTTGGCTTCAATGGTTTTCAGTATGTTTTTGATAAAGATAACTTAATAAAGATAAAGACCGCAAGTCTTCGTTACATCGTTGTATTTTTTTGTAATTCCTGGCTTACGTCTGTTTTCAGAAGACGATCATGTGCCGCGGGCTAAAAGTGTGTTCCACTTATACCACGTTAAATCTCATCCATTGCATCGTTATGATGACAATGATGATAAAAATAATGTTGCGGATGCAGACGGTGAGTTCGTTGGTGTGTTCGTGTCCGAGCTGATGCATCTTCTGCATGTGCTCCTTGCGTTTCTTGAAGCGCCGGAAGTAGTCCTGGATGAGGAACGTGGCGTAGAACTTGCCGACCGTGATCTCGTCGTCGCCGGCTGGAGGAATCACCTGGTCCAGAAGCTTGGGACTGGTGCGCTTCCACATCTTTGTGATGACGCCACGAAGTTCTTCGTTTGCCTGGTCGATGTTGCCTGTCCACGTCAGTTATACCCCGTTTACACGATCCAGCAAACATACAGCAAACTTCCAACAAATGTATTCAAAATACACGTGCTAATTGCTCGACGTTTGCTGGACGTCTGCTGGACGTCTGCTGGATTGTGTAAACTGGGTATTACACACGGGTCATTTTATTACAGTGGCGGATTCAAAGGGGGAGTGGGAGGCGGCCACCCTCTCCTCCTATTGACTAGCTGCATCTTGAAACAAGTGAAAACTTTGCACAAAATGCATAGTTTTGCGTAAAATTAAAAAAAAATTCTGGGGAGAAGCACAGCCCCCTCCTAGAGCCTACTCTCTACCTTCCGCCTACCCCACACATTCCAAACTTTTGGACCCGCCGCTGGCTTATTACAAACGTTGAAATACATAACTAGTTACTACACATCCGTCGCACACGTAGACTGTTCCACGAAATATTTACAACAAGTTCAGTAAATAATTACACTGACAATATTTACGAAAACGTAAGATGTTTGCACAAAAAGTCGCACAATGCAAACTCAAACACATGCTAGGCCTACGTAACACAATAACAAAATAAAAATGTAGACTTTTTCTCATTAACGAAATCTACAGAATGCCAGTTCTGCGTTGCGTTTAATACCTTCGGTCTTGATCTTTAGAGATGTGCGGACCAGTGCAAACAGCGTCGCATTAAACATCACCGTACCATCACTGTTGAGCGGCATATTCATCGTCACCAATCGCTGAAAAATCACAGCATCAGTATACAGTCAATTTGCAAAAAAATGTACAAAAAAGGGTGGAACGCACATGTGCAAAAAAGATAACTAGAAAGCGCCCATGAGAGTGCATAGGCCTATCTCCGTCAAGTGAGATAATTTAAACATTTCTCCAGCAATGCAGCGGCGTGACGTCACCAGCTGACATCAACTTTTAAATCAGGCTCAGCCCAGGAATGGACGTTACAGAAACCGCTTTGAAATGCAAACGTCAAACAATGTGCAAATAGCTAAACTAATACTGTCAATGTGCAAGTAGGCCTATGAGATGTTGTAATGTTAAGCCGCCCAGAAATTACCGCTACTGCAACAGACAAGACTTCTGCTGCAATTGCAGAGTTTGGAAGCAACTTGTTAGTCTACCTTGCACGCAATTCGATGAGGACAGAGTTTTCCAAATCCAAGTGGTGGTAGTATTTTTCGTAGCAGATGAACCACGTCCAAGTGTTTGATCCTTCCACTGTGTTAATACATCAAAAAACATCAAAAAACACGAATAACTTAAGAAGCATGGCTACGATGAACTGCGACAAATTTAGATAAGTTTTTTTAAATATAATATTTCACAAAATAACGTAGTAATGCAAATATACGGTATAACATTTTAATATATAATTTGACAAAGTTATAACGTATGAAGCTTGGTAAACTGGATTATGCTTTACTCATTTGTTAAGTTACGTAAACTTATATAAGCGAATTTTTGAAAAACGCATGTGCCAATTCACGACTACAAGAAATAAATATTGATAAATGAATAAAAAAGTGGATGAAGTAATGTGGAGAGCACTATGTAGGCTACGTACGTGGCATCTGGATCATATTCGGACCACTGACGTATGAACTCGTCCAGATGATGAGGTCCAAGGATCGACCAGTCACGTGTCAGGTAGTCGAAGTTGTCCATGATGACAGCCAGAAACAGGTTCAAAATCTGACGATCACAAAAACTACGCTCTAGTCTTGAATGAAATAATGACAACTTTGACAATAAGATAAATACTACAATTACTGTAGGTCAATTAATGAATCGATCACAAACAGGGGCGTCCACTCCATTGACCCGTGGAGGCAAATGTCTCCTGGAAAAAAATGGGGGGAAATAACAAAATTGAAAACTGGGGGAAGATTTTTTTCGATGGCAAATTGCATAAAATACCGAAATACGCATAGAACAAGATGCAACAATTCTGCAGTGCTCCATTTTTTTTCTGCTCGCTTCGCTCGCATATTACTTGTAGCCCGCTTTTTAAAAATTTGTGGTGCCACCATACTTTTTTTGCTTTTATTGCTTAAACTGCACTGAATTTAGTCAGTTAATTCTTTGCAAAATAAGTAAAATTGTTCCCACCAAATGTCATTATTTAACGCTAAAATGCACCGAATTCAATTTCGGCTGGGGCTCCACCCCAGACCCAACTGGGGGAGCTTACAGTGCTCCCTCAGACCTCCTGGATTATTACTTTCAAGGCGAATAGACAGAATGAAAGAAAAGGAAGGGAAAGGGAAGGAAAGAGCAGTGGCGTAGACAAGGGGGAGAAATTTAGGCCCCATCCTCCAGACAAGACATAAGCATACGTTTAAACGATAAATGTAAAAACGTTTCCAAAAAATTTTAAAGCCCTTAAAAACGTAAAAAATGGTACAGAAATTTTTTTTAAAATGTTTTAAATCGTTCAATAAAAAAGTAAGCCCTAGTTTATTCAACCTCTTCTTTAATGCCAAATGTTGTAGTTGCGGTATAGCTGAAACTAGAGACAAAGAAAACTTTGTTCATTTCCACTTCCATCGTGGGTCATAAGACCAAGTATTCCTAGACTAACTAAGTAAATCACCACTGTCCGTTTCTGTAGTCTCAAATGTGCTTTTCGAAGTGATTGATAAAATTTTCAATAAACATTAAAAAAATAAAAAAAAGTTAAAAACGTAAAAATGTGGCAAAAATAAAAAAAGTGAAAAACGTTTTTTACATTTATGGTTTAAACTGCACTAAATTTGCCAAATTGGTCAGTTTATTCTCTGGAAAATGATAAAAATTAATGCCACCAGATCTCATCTTTAAAGCTAAAATGCAACAAATTCGATTTTGGCTGGAGCTCTGCCCCAGACCCCACTTGGGGAGCTCACTGCATTTCCCAGACCCCCTAGCTGCATTTCAGGGGTCTTACTTCTAAGGAAAAGAAGGGGAAAAAGAAGAAAACAAAGGGAGGAAAAACAGAAGAAGAACAAGAAGGACGGAGGGGGAAAGAGAAAAAGAAGGAAGGAGACAAGGTCCCAAATACACGTTTCTGGCTACGCCACAGAGAAAAAAGAGGGGAAAGGGCGACAAAAATGGAGAAAACAAAAAGGACAAAAAATTAATGGGAGAAGGGGAGAGGGTAAAGCGTCAGAGTTGGGGGGAAGGTTGCCTCCTGGCGCTGAGGGGGATGGACGCCCCCTGATCACAGATGCACCATGAACAAAACAAGATGTCAGGGCGCCATTGTCAGCATAATATGCAAACGTCCGACTTATCGCTCAAATTTCGTAAACTTCCTGAGATCACGAGTGCAAAAGCTTCAATCTGCTACAAAAGTATTAAAAATTTTAAAAACGATGTCTATACAATAATTCTATTATACGTCAAGGCAATACAATACAGTTGGTGGC
>Ga0209367_1003003_pt1 | contig 22680 bp, 11 predicted proteins | sample WorMetLIZISLAND2_FD_187412 | JGI IMG/M metagenome (GOLD analysis project Ga0209367, IMG submission 187412) | Marine gutless worms symbiont microbial communities from Max Planck institute for Marine Microbiology, Germany - Olavius geniculatus... ... | reverse complement strand
CATCTGGTTATAACTCAAAATTCTGAGGTGATAGCAAAATTCTGATTGCAGATTTGGAATCAGCACAGCCACATTAGTCTAAGGCACTTATAAACATGCCAGTAGCAAATTTTTTGTTTACCAGTGTTATATAAGTGTTTTAGTTTAAACCTCACCAAGTATTTGCTTTTGCACTACTTGGGAAAGCAGACCAAGCATAATACGTGTTAAAATGAATGAAAAAACTTCAATAAATTTTATCTATCCTAATCTGTGGACCCCAACAGCCGGTCTATATTACAAGGTTTGACTGTCATGTAGCAGTGTGTTTACCAGATGAAGTTTAGGAATGTTTGAAGAGTCAAGAAGCGACTGGCACAGCCTGCATTGGTCTGGAGCAGAACTGCTGTCAATGAATGGAGAAAGCGTCTCCTTGACTGTGTTCGCATAGTGGGCCAACACTTCAAGCAGTTTTATTACAGGCAGTTGAAATATGGACAACTGGATATAGTGTCAGCCAGTGTCGGAAATGTGAACAAAATGTGTTTTTACGCGTTATGTTAATTAAGCAGTCATATCGCAATGGATAAAAAGTGATATTTTGCTAGTTGTATTTTCCCCAGGTGCTGCGGAAACAAACGTTGGGTGAGGTGGGAAACAGAATGGTCGTTTGATGGCAAGTTGTGTCAGGAATATTCGTACCAAAAATTATCAAAATCTGATAATTGATTTTCAAGTTACAGTCGAAAATGTCTGGGATATTTTTTGAGACAGTGTAGTATGCCAATTTTCAAAATTAGTGGTCTATGCCAAGGCAAGGCTGTTTAAGTAATGGCAGGACTGCAGATGCACGTGCTCATAGAATGTTTAATTATTGACGTTAACTAAGTAAGTAGGCAGTGTAGGTTGACTGATTGCTGAAGCATTTCTTAAATCTGACAGTGTACTTAACTTATTTTTTCATCTATTTTTTGCACTGCTGGAAGCAAAAGCATATTGTTACGATCAAAGCCAAAGCTACAAGATTAAGACCAAACGTCTTAGACTTAAGCTAGTCTTGCAGTCTTCGATGCCAAGACCGCTGGGTTGACGCATGTTTCTACACTGTGTCCAGAAAAAAAGTAAACCCCTAGACATTGTACAATAGAAGTGTCAAATCTGAGTGAATGTGAATAAAATTTTGTACACTTAATCCCCATTAAAGTGCTGAAGGGATCACCAGATTTTGTTGAAAAATATTATTTCTTAGCGGGAGTTATTAATTGTTAAATAGCGATAAAAATATCTCTATTACTAATATGTTAACTGTAGTTACATAGTGAGTTGTGCATGTCTTTGCAGCGGATGCAGATGCTGACTGGACCGAGCAGCTGAATGAGTACATCAGTTCAACAGCTGGAGAAGCTTGCAACGTGGAAACAAGACACTGTCCAGCGTATGACAGTAAAACAGTTCAAGCTTCAGCAGAGCTGGGGGATATACATACTGATCCAGCTGCTGAAATGTCGGCCAAAATGCGCCGAATACGTCTCATGGGGAAACGCAAATGGAAGCAAACACATAAAACGTTTTTTACCAAAAAGCACAACAATCAAGTTTCAACAGAGCTGGAGGACACACGCATTGATGCAGCAGCTGAAATGTCAGCCAAAATGCGCCGAATACGCCTTATGGGAGAACGCAAACGGAAGCACACACGTAAAACGATTTCTACCAAAAAGCGCGAAACATGTTGCGAGCCAGAACACAGCGGTGCAGGCACTGAAACGGCTTCCAACAAAGAACACCACACAGCAACACAAAACAAAGCAAAGACGATTAAAACGATTACCATATTACCACGCCAGACACGCAGTATGACCAAACAGGGCAGAGCAGCGAGCAAGACAACTCTCACACCACATCAAGAAAGCTGCAATGTGGAGCAAAATGGTGCATTGGCTGAAGAGAAAGCTTTCATCAAAAAACGCCAATTACAGAAACCAGTGCGCCAAAGATGGCATAAACCAAAACGTAGAAGACCTTACAAACCAATGCCAAGCAGTGCACCGGCTGAAACAGAAGCTACCACTGCAGAAATACCTCATCATCAGACGGAAGATAACAAACATGGCGGCGCAGGAGAAGCTTTGCCTCAGGTAATGCATGAAGCTTCCACAGAGCTCTGTCCAGAACAAGTTGAGAAACAGAACAAGGCAACATTTGAAGCCGATTTCAGTCCAGATACTGTTCGCTACCCACGGCGAAGCATTGCCAGGGCGAGATACCAAGAGTTCATGGAGAGCAGTGATGAGGAGACTGATGCCGAATACTTACCCTTTCGTAAGTTCAACGTCTGCCGATCTCTGTTTATTTTAGGGCTGCAGAAATTAACGATTAATTAGTCAATTAATCCTGACAAATAATACATTTAAATTATTTTAATTGATCAAAATTTGGTTAAAATTTAGTGCTAAAACACCATCATTTACGTCACTAATCTGCTTGTGTAGTGTTAGTTTAACAGCCTGCACTTTGACAGTTTTGACTATACAGTTTGTGGACTGCGTCATCGTCATCGCTTTTGCTTCACTTTGCGCAAGATAACAGCAACCAGTGGTTGAATTCTGCAGTTTCAGTTTTTTGATTGACTTAAAGAATTATTCAAAATTAGTGGATTAATTTTGATTAATTTGTGGAGATTAATGGATTAAAAATTTTGTACTCGATGTCAGCCCTAGTTGTTTATGCACTAGAAAGCTGCATGGGGTCAGAAACTGAACCCCATGCCCGTCGTTTTTTGTGAACACTGCACTAATTTCCACCATGTCCTTGTCACTCCTGTTCCAGTGTCCCACTCTCCACTGTGTCACCTAAGTGAATGTCAACATCTAGGCATGAATGATGTGTTGTATTTACTTGAGTGCAGTGAGCAATAACAATAATTTAAAACCACTCACCCTCAGCCCAATTTTTTTGTCAGAGAATGCTACCTGAAGTTGTGGCTATAACGTGTTTCACATTTTAGCCGAGTAATATCCATAGTGTCGTTCGCCATCCATCTCCATCTCTGCATGACACATTACTCCCTCTTGGTGGGTCTACAATGGACATGGGATGAGGACGTCAAGTTTTGCTGAGACTTTGGACTAAGACCAATGCATAGTTTAAGACCAAAGACAAGACCAAAATAATGTTTCGTTTTAGCTAACATTGTGGGTCAGAATTCTTAGCAGATCTTAGACTAAAATCTTAGCAAAACTTGATCTTACCCATTGACTTTATAACATATATTGCCACTACTGCAGTATTTTTGCCATCTTTATTACTATGCGGTATTCGTTATATAGATTTAATCTATCACTAGTGGTGTTTGCTTTTTGTTGAGCTGTGACACCATGGCTTGTGCTTATGGCTTGTTATAGATGCTTGTCCAGAAATTTGCTGAAATTTTTCAGAGATATGTTTGTAGAATTTATAATACGTTGTGCGCTTATTGTGTAGGTGAAAGTGCTTTTGAGGCAGATATTGAGTCTGATAGTAATGAGCATTCACATGATGAGAAAACAGAACTATATTTGTGTACACTGTGTGACAAATGTTTTGCAATGAAAGACAGTTTGAAGGATCACAAACGAATACATCCTGAGGAAAATATTTCCGATAATTTCGGTGACATTTCTTTCGAGGTGAAGGTTGAAACTGATAGTGATAGTACTGATGTCATTAAGCATCCATATGAAGACAAGCAAAGATCGTATTTGTGTATGGTGTGCGGCAAAGGGTTTAAAACTGAAAAATTTCTGAATCGACATGAATTAGCACATGAAACGTCATATTCGTGTACATTGTGTGACAAGCAGTATGCAAGGAAAGATGCTTTGAAGCGTCACGAACAAAAACATTCTGAAGAAAATATTGCACATAAAAAAACTAAAAAAAGACGTGAATTAACTCATAGGTCATATTTGTGTATGATGTGTAGCAAGCAATTTAAAAGTAAACGATGCCTGAAGCGACATGAATTAAGACACACCGTAGGTACTGAGGAGAAGTTACTGTGCACTCATTGTGGGAAATGCTGTGCTACTCAGCGAGGCTTGGATTCACATATGATCATTCACAACAGAGAATACGAGTGCACTGAATGTGGAAAGTGTTTTAGAAGCGCAGAAGAGTTAACAAAACATGGGCTAGTTAATTGCGGAGAAAAACCGTTTGAGTGTACCGTTTGCAGCAAACGATTTTTAATGTCAGCTCGGCTTGCCTCGCACAGCAGAGCTCATTGTACAAAGAAGTCGCATGTAGGTCACACAGGAGAGGAATCGCGCAAATGTAACTTGTGTGACAAGGTATTTACACGACCGGATGGTCTTGATGTGCACATGAGAGTCCACACGGGAGACAAACCGTACAAGTGTTCGCAGTGTGACAAAGCTTTCTCAAAATCCAGCAACTTGTACAAACATAAACGCTGTGTACACGAGAAGCAAAAACTTTACGAATGCCCCTACTGCCGCAAGTTGTTTAAGAGCAAAGAAGAACGCGACATTCACGTTTGTCCTTATGCTGGTGTAGCGCGTTACCAATGCATGCATTGTTCAGACCGTTTCATACAGCAGCGCCAACTGCGAGTACATCTGCTCAAGTCACACAATGAAGGCAACTGGTCCATCTGTCACATCTGTGCTCGGACGTTCACCAATCCAGATCATCTAAAGGGGCACATGCGTCTTCATCAACGGGAGAAGGGGGAGACGACAGAGAAATCGTACATGTGCGCTGAATGTCCGCGGTTCTTCTTCTCTTTGTATGCCCTGAAGTCGCACCAGGTGGTTCACTCCAATGCCAAGCCGTTCTGCTGTGGGGCTTGTGGCAAGTTGTTTAAACGCAAAGTCGACGTTACACAACACCTCAGAGGATGTCTGGGAAATTGATCATCCAGCATCAACGTCACTTAAACTCTTTGTCATGCCTGTGCCATCCATTGCTTTAATCAGCATATTTAACCTGACATTCATTAGTTTCAGTAGTTTGTAGTTTTTAGTTGTGGTAGTTTTCATTTGGCCATGATAAGAAGTTATGTTATGAGTCTTGCTCGTCGATCTGTCCTTTATGGATTTATGACTCTGATCAGCTCGGAAGCAAAAGTTGTAAAAAAAACAAAAGTTGAAAAAGCAGAATTGGGTCTGAATGTTTTTCGCATCAGGAAAAACCAGTGTGTGCCAATTTTAGCTCAAATGCTCAAAAGTCGAGGTTGAGTGAGATCTGCGTACCCACTGAGCTGCATAATGAGCTGAGCTGACGTATTTTTTTGAGTCATTATATTTTTTGTACGAAATTAGCATGACTCAATTTCATTATTAATTTATCAGTTACAGCATTTACAGCATGTTTGTGTGATTGTGCATATGGTGACTTAGTGTATATGGTTTATACACTGTGTCTAAAAAAAACAAGAAATTTGAGCAAATACTCACGAGATGCGCGAAAGCCTATAACAGTTCCGGTTCAGTAATTTTGCTGAAAATTGGGATGTTCATGCTAAGTTAATATACAAATATCAAATTCTCTATCTGGATCGCATAACGATAGTAGCGTGGCGCCATCTTGTGAATGATATAGACTTGTGTCGCAGCTTGAAATTGCCAAAAAAATCAATAAAACTCCCTATTTTGGCATTCAAGGTCATTGAATTTGGCGCCAATCGAGAGCCAGTATACGACTTCCTGTTAGTGATTAATACTAACCTAGGCCCTATCTCGCATTGTTACTGAGATACAGCGACTTATTGGCCAAAAATCGCAAATTTTGCTCACCCCTCTCTCATTTAGTGCTCTCGTTCGGGGTGACCCCCTTCGAATTTATGGAAAAGCTTTATGGTTCGTGAAGCTAGAGTCTTCCAGGCAGCCGACAGTGAAGATTTGGTGATCCTAGCTTGCACCGTTTTTGACTGATCCACCCGTGTGACAGACAGACGGATGGACAGACAGACGGAATTGCGATGGCTAGGATGCGCTGAAAGCAGTAGCTGCTTTCGCACATAAAAAACATACTGCTGACATGTTTTTAAATAACTCCCAACAATCTTGGTCTGATATCACGTTTTGGTACAAAGAATTGCTATATAGTCAGCAGTTAATTGCACTTGTTATATTGTGAAATTTTTAGAACAGGTAAGGCAATCGCCGTAGAGGCTACTGCATGGTAATACTCAAACGAAGCAATGAATACACTGTAATTTCTTAAAGATTACTACGTCACCAATTGTTGGTTATCGACGTCATAACTGTCAAATTGTATCTTATTCCAATTAAACTACGGCATCTTTGCTCTGACACGAGCTAGAAGGCGTTCGTTCTCCATTTGCAGTGAAATGTTTATGGATGCAAAGCAACATGACGAATGCAAAAGATGTCTCTGGGCCTAAGTCTGAGTAGAAAGAGCGAAAGACATAAGTTGAAACATTTATTATAACTTTCGACTATGGTGTCATTAATCAACAGTTCGTTAATGTCATAATTCAATAACTTAATATTTTGTGACTGATTTTCGTTTGAGTACTACCTTGCAGTTGCATCTGCTGGGGTGTCACAGTAAGACCGTTCTTAAAATTTTTCGCAAGTAACGAGTACTATTAATTTTCAGTTATATGGCAATTTTTTGACTAGAATTTGTTCAGATTGAACCAGAATTGTTGTAATTATTTGAAAATTTATCTGTGGTCCAGCTTTTTTTGAGACACAGTTTATAGCATATATCAGCTGTTATGTATGAGATGACAGTTTTTGCCATTAGCACTGCTCTCTGTAGTTTAGGCTACCATAAAACTTCTATTACAAGCCAGGGGCCTGAGTCTGATGCTTTAATAGAAGCCGGGTCCCTAAAATAATTTGTCTCCAGTATAATGAGTGAGTGAGTAAGTAGGTTTAACGTCCCACCCGACACAGTATAGATCATTTCGGGACAGCCTTTCCAGGCAGAATGCACACAAACGTAATCTCCAGTATAAGCTGGACATCCAAGTAGTAGTAGTTGTTGTAAGTGTACTAGTAGTTGTAGTAGTAACTAATTAGTTGTATGTGCAGTAGTAGTCTACACTCGCTCTAAATTGTATTGTTATAATGCCAGTAGTCTTGTGCACACTATCTATAGGAAAAGGGCATTGCCTTGGTATTTTAATAGAAACCAAGTCTCAAATAAAAGCCGGGGGTCTAAGTCAGATGTTCTAATAGAAGTTTTATTATATGTATGTTGGATCATCTGGTAATCGTCTAAAGTGGTTACTCATTAGGGCCCGACCTAATTCATGGAAGAAAAATGCAAATTACGCATGAACATCTTGAGGAAAAACAAAATTACAAACAAATACACATACCGTCAAAATAGCTGGAAATTGTCGTAATTTTTTTTGGCTACTGCATAAAGTATATCGACGGCACGATATGTGCATGTTGCAAAGCAGATTTAGCTTAGCAGCAGTTTAGCTAAGCAAGAAGCCAGCTGAAGATACTATGTTTTGTGTGAATTACCAAAAATTATGCACTGAACATTTTGAAAGTGATCTAAAATATGGCAAAAATACAAAAATATTAGGATTGCATGCAATTTCACAGATGTTTCCAATTACACGGAAACCTGCCAATTACACGGATCATGTCTTTCTAATATTGAATTAGGTTGGGCCTCAATGATATTGCTTGGCTCTTTGCATATCTTAAACATGCTTGCTTTAGTCAGGGATGCCGGTTATATGCTAATATCGCATATTTTGCCAAAACCCACATATCGCATATTTTTCCACAGATAATGGCACTTTCAAAAACGCATGTGCAGAAATTATGTCACATGTGCAAAAAAATCACATATTTCCACATATGCGATTGCATTTTTCAGCATTTTCTTTGTTTAACGTTCATTTAAGACCGTTAGATATTTTTTTGGCAGCATACCTTCGCCAGTATTTCCAATTAGACATTAAAGAAATTGAAAACGATCAAGAAAGTCAAAAATGAGCAGATTAGGCCTATCAATGTTAATTTTGATCATGATTTTGATTCTCTGTCAGTCAAAGTTGCATATACTGGAAATATGTGGCGAAATATGCAGCATGTTCGAATATTCCCTAGATTCCGCATATTTTGCCTCAAGAAGTTCTGCATATTTTAAGAAAATTCTCTGCTATAAACCGACATCCCTATTTAGTAGTGTAAATATAGTTCAGTAGCTTTTTTGTTGCTCTTGTGCGTGATGAATGAAGGTAATGATTGGTTGGACGGTTTTGCTGTAGAATTTGTTCATGCTTTATGTTTGCTTATTCTATATATTACATATTCGTTTAATGACTTTGAATCTTACTCGTTCCTAATGATTTTCTATAGGTTTTCCATAACAATGCAAGCTGCATGTGGTAATCAGGCAATCATTTTTTATACAAAGTGCCCAGCTATAGCTAGGATAGTTGTCAGCGATTTTAAAGTTCCTACTAGCCTATATCAGGAACATTGGCCATGTGAAATAATACTTTTACCGTTTCTAAAAAGCTGACGGCAGACTGGATTGGAACTTACCATAACCTGGAAAATTAATACAATGCTGCGGTAGATCAGTGGTCTACTGAGCGGCTATTTAGCTAATAGTTTCAAATAGTACTCGGATGTACAACGATTGTTTTTCTAAGACTGAATTTTTAGACTAAAGTTATGACTTGGGTCTTGACTTTGGACTTCAGTTAAGTTCAGTAGGAGATGGCCTTAAATCCTTAAGTCGACTTTAGACTTGATTTTCGTTTGTGGTAGTATATTTTACGCATCGGCCCAATAACTATAGTTGAGTCGAGTTCGACATTTGACTCGAGTCGATTCACTGGAGTCGAGTCGACTCGTCGAGTAATTTAAGTATTTGACACAGCTCTAATTTTTGTTGATCAACTTCTGGTTTGTTTGTTTATTGTTTATGTGTGTAAGTTGCAAAGTATTTTTTATTTTATTTTGTGGTATTGCGTCAGTTTGTCGAAACATTGGTAGTAATGTTGTGACGAAAATGTGACATGTAAACTTTACAATGTTAGTACTGCGCTTTTTTGCATGCTGTTTTGTGAGATGTTTGAGTTTCGACTTTCACGATCCGGCTAGGCGCAAAACGCGGATTGCGGATGTGCGGATCTGTGGATGTCGCAACAGATAACGCTCTAATTAAGCTCCAGGGTAGAGTGGAGTTTACTGGGCGCCATAGGAATATATTGCGCCTATTATTTCACATGAATACCGTATTAACTACCAATAGGGTTAGGGTTAGGATTAGGGTTATTGCTACAACAGTTGCAGCTAGAATCTCTGGAAGAAAGGCGCAAAATCCAAAGACTGGCCTTCATGTATAAAATATTAAACGACCAAGTTGCAGTTCCAGCAACTTCGGTCGATCTAACTTTATCATCAAGACCTTCTCACGGCGCTGATGCTAATCAACAGAAGCTGGTTACTGTGAGGTCTTATACTGAGAATTACAGACAGTCTTACAGTATCAGAACTGAAAGATTGGAACACTTTGCCTCAGTCTGTCGTGTCAGCTGGCTCTAGCACTATTTAAGAGCTGACTGTCCAGTCATGCTGCACCATAGTCATCACCCCGTCGGTGTGATGCCCCAGTCCTGGGGCCCTGCCGACTTACTATCCAGATCCAGGGTTAGGGTTTAGGGTTAGGGTTAGGGTTTAGAGTTAGGGTTAGGTGTATTCCTATGGCGCCCAGTAAACTCCACTCGTCCCAAGCTCCAATTTATTAGTTTAGCCATGTGCTAATTCTATTTCTAACCATATCTTTAACCATAATGCTAACCCTAATCTTAACTTTATTCCTAACCTTAGCCCTAGCCTTGGCTAACATTTAGGACAAAGTTCTTTGTTTACCCTAGTCCCAGCACTGTTGTGACATCTGCTGATCCACTTTTTACCGTTGTCCTTACGATTCAGGCTAACCATACTATTCGACTCTGATCTGAGAATCTGTGAGCACAGCTTAATATTAGGCTAAATACAGACATAGCTCATGCATTTGTTGTCATTTCTTGTCTGCTTACAGTTTCATCTTTATTGTATTTTTCATTTGGTGCAACACTAATGTTGGGATACTTGTTATACATAGCTCAGATTTCAGATACTACGTAGATTGAAAGGCTTAAACATTAGGCTAGGATATACCCTAATCTTTAGTGGCTTAATAGTAGGATGATGTTTTACATTATGCGCTTTTTGCACATTGCACTTGACTTGGGGTAGGTAGAATCGTTAAAATGTACAGACCACTTGCTAACCATTCACCAAGTTGCCGGGCTGGTGTTAAGGTGGGGCACATTCACCTGTGTTGGGCAGCAGGTATCTCTGTGATCCCATATGACAGGTGATGCTCTGTAGCTCTGAGATGGGCTACTTTGAATTATAACACATGGTTTTAAACTGTTTTTGACTTTTGCATGTAATGTGCATTGTGTAGACACTAGACAGAGAGGCATGTGTACATGTAATTACTATGGACCACATTAAGACAGAGCCTGACAGTGATGATGCTGACAATGAATACAATCATGCCACACATTGTGATGATGATGATGATAATCAGTTAGAGCAACATGGTATATCATACTCATTACATTAGTGCTAATGTATTGTTTCATTGTTGTCTGAATTTATTAACAGATGATTGCTGGTACTCGAAAATTTAATGATGAGATCTAGTTTTGTCTACTATTTGTAATCATTGTGCTGTATTACTGTAATGACTAATTCTCATCTATCATACCGAAGTGATTTAGCTCTTGAGTTGATTCGCATTGCTGGTGTGAACAGAATTGACGACACAACTCAACTGTCGGTGACAGTTGCCAACAATTTAGTTGTGTCTGCAATTCGACTTCACACCTACAGTGCCAATGCAAGTCAACTTGACAGTTCAGTCGTGTTGTCATCATAGGTTTGATCTTGCCATAACTCGTTATGAAAATTATTTAAGTAAAATGAAGAAGTAAACATGATCTAGCTGATATGTACCCTATGTGTTCTGCAAAAAGTCACTCCATGTTTGCAATGTTTCTAATTTCTTTGCAGACACAGAAACATGCTATCTAATGCAAAAACATAACCTACTCAGCGGAGATAAAAAAATAACAAAGAATTTTCTAAAGACTTCAGCTACTATTTGTGTTTTATTTTAGACCACCATGAATGTAATTGTTGTTGTTACTCTAGATTTCTGTGTGCATTCTGTGCGCGTTGTTTAGATGAAAATGATATCATGTTGAAGATTGAAGCTGCTGTTAATGATATCACTGTGCATTTGCATGATGACACTGCACAGCCATACTGCTGTACAGAGTGCAATAAATGTTTTCCAACCAATGCACGTCTGAAGTCCCACAAAACAACTCATTCTGAGGAAAAGGTGTACCCTTGCAGTCAGTGTGAGAAACGTTACCGTACCTGGGGATACTTGCGGAGGCATATGAATATTCATAACGGCAAGTACAAGTGCCTTGAATGTGGAAAGTGTTTTAAGAACAATCCCGAGTTAACCAGACACAGGCAAAGTCATTCTGAGGAAAAGCCTTCTGATGGGGAAATGTTGTATGCATGTTTTCAATGTGAGAAACGTTTTCCTGATCCATATCGTTTGAACTCGCATTTAAATGTTCACAGTAGTAAATACAAGTGTGCTGAATGTGGAAAGTGCTTTAGAAGTAATCATGAGCTGATGTTACACACCCGAAGTCACTGTGGTGAAAAACCATTTGAATGTACAGTTTGTAACAAGGGATTTACGACAAGAACTAATTTGCAGGTCCACGGTCGAATTCACAGTGGAGAGAAACCATTCAAATGCCCAGTATGTGACCGGGAGTTTACCCAGTATGCACAACTGTACAAACATACGAGAGTCCACGTGGGAGACAAGCCGGGAGACAAACCCTACAGTTGTTCACTTTGTGAGAAAAGTTTTAGACAGCCATTCAACTTGAAGATGCACGAACGACGTATCCACACGACTCTAAGACCTTATGACTGTCAGTACTGTGGGAAGATGTTTAAAACTAGTCCCGACCTAAAGCACCATGTGCGCATTCATTCTGCGGTCAAGCAGTATGCATGTAGCTACTGTTCCAACAGTTTTACGTGGCACGACAGCCTCAAGACGCATCTGCTGAAGTCGCACAATGAAGGCACGTGGTTGACATGTCACATCTGTCCAAAGAAGTTCACGCAGAGTGGGAATCTGAACAAGCATTTGCTGCGTCATGAAGGCGTGAAGCCGTATCTCTGCAGCGAATGCTCACGGTGTTTCTACACAGCTGGTGAACTCAGGCATCACCAGCCCTCTCATTCACATCTGAAACAGTTCTGTTGCGGATCATGTGGCAAGTTGTTCAAATGTAAAAAGAGCATATCGGTTCATTCTAAACGGTGTCATGATGACCTGGCATTTGATATCATTTACTAATCACATTCGTGTCCTCTACCACAAGAGTTACTTTATTCACTGTGACATTGATATTGGGCTCCACTCTCCAGTGAACCTTAACTCTGTTTGTAACAGCAAAGAGACTAACATCAAATTATGTGCCAGGTTTTTTTCACGTTTTCATATGAAAGCATTTTTTCCATGTTAACATGATTTTCAAATTCTCAAATGGCCATCTGTGTATGTACACTATATCTTTTGACTGTATAAAGCTAAGCTGTGATCTTAAGATGATCAGGTGCTTTTGAGTTCAGTTGTGTACTTGCTATGAAGCTTACAATATTAGGCATAAAAAACTGCTTGCATTCGTTACTGCCCATCCCCCCCAAAATCTTGATTGCTAAAATTTTTTTCAGCTGGATGCACCAAAATATTCATCCATGAAAACTTGCCGACACAGCGCTGTTTGCATATAGTCTGTTATGCTTAATTAAGTATTTCAGTTTAGGGTACTATTCAGTGTATGTGCTGTTGTAATTTGTTCCCGGCATTTATGGCACTAAATAAATGTGTTTTTGATTGTTTGGTGAATTAAATTTTTTGAAAATATTTCCATCCCTCTGTTTTTGCCAGACTACAACCGAAGGCACAGAAATGTTTTGCCTTACAAGAAATAATGGCTGAGGCTAATACTGGTATTTTGTTTTTTGTGTGCGAACGCAGCTACTGCTTTCAGTGCGTCTTAGCCATCGCAATTCTGTCTGTCTGTCCGTCACACGGGTGGATCAGTCAAAAATGGTGCAAGATAAGATCACCAAATCTTCACCGTCGGCTACCTGGAAGACTCTAGTTTCAGGAACCGTAAAGCTTTTCCATAACTTCAAAGGGGGTCACCCCAAACTAAGGCGCTAAATGAGAGGGGGGTGGGCGAAATTTGCGATTCTTAGCCAATAAGTCGTTGTATCTCAGTAACGGTGCGAGATAGGGCCTAGGTTACTATTAATCACTAATAAGAAGTCGTACACTGGCTCTCGATTGGCGCCGAATTGAATGACCTTGAATGACCTTGAACGCCAAAATAGAGGGTTTTATGGATTTTTTTGGCGATTTCGGGATGCGACACAAGTCTGTATCATTCACAAGGTGGTGCCACGACGGTACTATTGTTATGCGATCCGTTGATGCAGATAGAGAATTTGGTATTTGTATATAAACTTAGCGTGAACAGCCAAATTTTCAGCTAAACTACTGAACCGGAACTGCTGTAGGCTTTCGCGCATCTCGTGAGCATTAGCTCAAATTTCTTGTTGTTATTTTTCAGCATGTGTAGAGCATAGAGTATTATTTGCTAGCTGTTGTTTTTGGTATTTGAGTGGCAATTTCAGATAGGTATATTAACCACTCAGATTGGTTCTGCAAATGGCAGTTTACTGGTACCGGAGTACAGTGGGTGACTTCACTTTTTGACTTAGACTTTCGCTGAGCCTTTCGCTGAGCCTTTCGCTGAGCCTAAACTTCGGTCTAAGTACCTACTTAAGTCAAAAAGTGAAGTGATTTCACTGAGACTTTCGCTGAGCCTAAAGTACCTACTTAGACTGAAGTTTGGACTCAGCGAAAAGTCTCAGCGATTCGCTGAGTTCAAAAGTACCTACTTAGACCAAAGCTGAACCGAACTAACCTGGCTAAAGTTGGTTCAATTTGCATGGAAGAGATAGCTTTAGCCCTTAGGGCTTAACTTTCACTGACCCTGAATCCACTTTAACTTTTGACTTTAGCTGAGCGAAAACATGGTGCCTATTTACAGACCTATACGTACGCATAGTTCAGTAAATTAAAGCAGTCTAGTACCAAAAATAAATGCCGTAATAAATATGCAATGACGTCAGATGTTAAGTAATTAGGTTATTTGCACGCGCGGCGCAATTAAATAAGCAAGTCCAAGCGTAAATGGTTGATTTATTTCCTGTTAGGTTTACCTGTTTTTCCGCCATTTTTAATCGTTTTGGTCTCAGTCAATAGACTTAGACCAAAGTCTAGTTGAACTATGGTCTAAGTACAGACTTTAGCGTTCAGATTTAGCTTTCGCTCAGCGAAAGTCTAAGTCAAAAAGTGAAGTCGCCCATTGTCTTTTGCTGTCAGATAGTCCCATGTATAACTGCTGTGATATAATAATTGTAGGTGAATTGAGCATCCATATCTGCAACAGTGATTGACATTTCCCACAGTCAAATGGTTTTGCAGCCTACATATAGATTTAACAGGGTTCATAGCATGCTTGAGAAATCCTTGAAGATGCTTGAATTTTGAAAAAAACATTCAAGGCCATTGAAAGTGCTTGAAAAGAGATAGGATGCTCAAAAGTACTTTAAGGTCCTTGAATTTGTATCTTATGTAGAACTTTGCATTAAATTGCAATTTTGAAGCAAACATTAACATGTATACAAAAATTCTGTGTTTAACAACCTAAAAATTTTTCTGCTTGCTTTGCTCACATAGTATTTGTAACCCCACTTTTAAGTGTGTGGTGCTGCAGTATAGATTATGAAGCACCACATCCAGGATACAACTTTTTATTGATACAAGTTTGGTGCTAGAAAACTGCAAATTTAAGTCCTTGTAAAGTCCGTGAATTTTGTGCTTTGAGTATGCTATGAACCCTGATTTAAGCTTCCAGTTATCGAAGCTACTCGCTGTGGACACTGTTACTGTATTCTGCTTCAGAAAAGTGTTAGTGTGTTATGCTTGTAGTGATTGGTATGCCTATTTGTTTATCAGACTAATTGACCACTTATCTTGTAATTTCATGATATTGTAGTACCTGTGTGTTGCAATTGTATTTGATTAAAACTTCTATTTTTATTGTAGTTCTGAGTGAGAGTCAACACAAACAGAAGCCTGATAGAGTAATGTTTCATCAGATTAGCCATTTGTACTGAACTGAGCATTAAGGTTATTAAACTAAGGCACCATGCAAAAGACAGATGCATGGGGATATCCCTGATGTCCATGTCGGTGAGTGGGTGACCTCCAATACTCAGACATGAGGAGGGATCAAGGCAAGGCAAGACCATTTTTCACCTCTAGTGTAACCATAGCACAGTGAAGGGGAGACATGTTCTTAACCACATTGTTGATTGTAAAATTCTTTCTGGGGGCTTTGTGCAATTTGTGTAAACAAACTTGTACTAGGACTTTTTCCACTCAGATCTGCTGTTTTGCCACCCTGCCCCTGAGCAAATTTCTGGTTGTGCCCCTGAATGTAGGCTAACTGCTATATACCGACATTCCTGCGTTCTAGTTAGTCCAGATTCAAGCCCATACATGAAATGTCAACTTTGGTAATTCTTGTGATAAAACATTTACAGGCTGGCTGAACTAACACACACTCGGTCAACAGTGTGAACACGTTGAAGCAACACAACGTGTTATGGTGACAGTAAGTAATAAAGTGCTGATTAGAATCAATATTGCTACCGGTGTGGAATGTATTAGTTGGTAAACTCCTACTTAGTAGACTAGCTAACACTACGATAGGCCTATCACTTTACCAAGCCAGCAAATGCAGTTAGCAATAAAAACCATCAAACCCATACTGCATTAGTTACTATACTGCACTAGAATTAGCTAGAACCACCCTGTAATGTCTCAGGCTAACAAGCATTAATGTGCAATAAGTAGTTCTACAAAACGTACAGGAAGGCAGGTGTATCAGACTAAATACAGTCGAACGACATAAGCATAGATGGCTTGGACACATCACGAGGCATTCGAGACATACTGGAAGGAAAGACGTTCTGTAGATCAACAAGAAAATGGAAATGTTCATAAATACTAACTGATATCTTGACCAAAACTTAGAGAACTTTAAACATGAAAGCTGAAGACAGGAACAGGTGACAGGAGACATTTTAAAAAAAAAATACTAACTGGCAAAAGGCACGAAAAATAGCAGGTGTGAAGTCGAATAGATGATGTAAGTCAAATAATACAGCATTAACTTAAACATAAAACTAAAAGGAAAATGTAAAAAAACACTAATAATGTTACTGCTGTTATGCTGTCGCTGAGAGTACCTCAAAGCACCAAATGGAAAGAGGCAATGAATCATTTCATCACAATTCTTACAAACATACGATAATGGGTATACACGTTCCCCAAGCCAAATAATTACAAATTTATCCACCACATGTATACACACTCTACCTTTGTAATGACATAATTCTGCCATCAATAAATAACACTGATTCTTTTCAGCTAAGGAAAAACAGTCAACATTGCATACAGTTTTTTTTCAGAAAAGAATACATGATTGATGGATATTTTTCAAACAGTGTCAAAATTGTTTCAGTTATCCCAATTGACATAAAATAAATTTAGCTGTTTTTACCCATGAGAAGACCCAAATTTCATGCAAATCCTGTTATTGGGTTCTCGGAAAATGAATGAAATGTAGGTCCAAGCAAAGTTTGTATTCATTGCAGCCATATTTACTAACACATTAGCGTCTACGCCAGACAGTGGCATGTGCTACAGTCCATTGAAACGTACGTTCGGTTTCTCGCATTAACATCGGCATTTCTTGTGTGTCGATCAGATCAAAGTTTGTCTTGAGACGATCTTGTAAACCATCAAACCCGGTGTATTCACGACCACCTTCTGTTAGCCAGCCTCCTATCCAATGCTCCTGCATATGCATAGCCAACAGCAGGCACACCGTAGGCAATGTAACAGTACCAGTAATTGTAAATTCTGTAAATGCTGTAAATTTTGCGCAGTTAAAATGCAGTTAAAATGTTATAAGTGTGTATAAAGCTGTTGATGTGAACCCATCTCAGAGCTAAGGAGTGTCACCTGCCATATGGGATCACACAGTGTTACCTGCCACCCAATACAGGACTATGTGCCCCATCTTAACCCCAGCCAGGCAGGTTGGTACTTAACTTACCTACCTCAAAGGAATGAAGCTGAGTTGATTGGGGTAGATGGTTGTATACTGAGTTGATTTATCTGTCCGCAGAGAGTCATCCATCCAAACAGTAACTATTAATAGCGATATGACCGAATTAGGCCTACAAGAAGCCTACTACTACAACTACTAGAAAAGCATGCATACCCGGGGTGTAATGTGTCGCTGAAAGGTGTATGGTGAAGTTATTACAAGCACTCCACCAGGACACACTAGGCTTGACAAACGATCCAGGAATGCGTGGGGAGTATGCAGCCGACAGATGACGTTTGCAGCTAGAACACAGTTAAACTGACCAATGTCCAGAGGCAGACTGCAGGCATCAGCTCGCTGAAAACTCACTTTACTGCGATCCTGCCATGCGACATCAATCAATAAATCAGCCGGACAGTCAATTAAGAGCCAGTTTCAGGTTCTTAACCAGTCAGTCAACCTAGCCCATTAATATTCATGATGTCTGTGCCTGAAGTAAGTGACGTACCATGTCATCAGCATTGTCCAGTACTGAATGAATGCAAACCAGTAGTTAGCTATCAAATTAGTTCACTATAAGAATGAGAAAGAGGCCCTCATTCAAACAGACCTCCATCAACCAACCAAGCAGCCAGTCAATCCATCAATCAAAGCTGCCTTAACAGCAAATATAGCTTGCACCAATATGAAAATTTTTAGCCAACTGTACTTAAGCAATGGTCGAGCTATTGGCATGGTTGTCGTCATCTGTCCGTCTGTCACAAATGTATTGTGGCAAAACGGTGCAAGATAGGGCCTAGGATGCTACTGATCACTAATAGGAAGTCTCATATTGGCTTTTCTAATGACATGTAAATCATTGACCTTGGATGACCTTGAAGGGTCATAATGCATGATGGTATGTCAATCGTGCGATATTGTGGCTAAACGGTAAGTCGTAGAGGGTCGACGATGGTACCATCGGATAGAGTGCTAGCGACTTCCTATAGACTGTCAATAGTAAACATGATTGTCTCCATCTGCAGTAATTTGGTCGCAATTTTCAATGAAAAAGTTTCAAGCTGTAAGTGACGGTCGGTGAGAGATAGAGCCAAGATTACTATAATCATTAACAGAAAATGGCATACACCCTTTCAGAGAAGATGGAAATAATCGACCTTGGATGATCTTCAAGGATGACAACCAGTGTGATTGCATATCCTAGTGACAGCTGGGTTTATTGTTTTCTTATCTAAATGTACGTAGCCTAACCCAGGCCCTCACGTTTTCAAAGACTAGTGTATTGAGCAATCTACGTAATAAACAATGATTCACACTCTATCAAAATTACTGTAACATGTACTTATAAAAGAACAAAAAACATCAAGTTGAACAACTGCTAGTAATGCTAATAAAGGGTTAAAAAGGCTCTATATGTGTATAGTTGTTTACATTATGAACACAGTTCACAGCTACAGAGTGTGACCTGTCATATGAGATCACACAGCGTTATCAGTCACCTGACACGAAGGAAGTGAATGTGCCCCATGCTAACCCTACTTTAGCCCCACTTTACCTACATCGAAGGGATAACCAGTAAGTTGAGCTAATATAAATAGCACTGCTACTGTGTTCTACTTACAATGGCAGGGTCTATGACAGCCACATGTTCAGTGAATATATCTCCATGCCTCACTGCGGTGTAGCCCAGCTGTCCATTATCGCGAAGCACAGTGCATGTGTCAATGAAAGACTTGTTGTAGTCAATAGCGATGACTTCGTCAAACACCCAAGCTAGTTCAAATGATGCTCGACCGACACCGCAGCCTATGTCCAATGCTCGCTGCGGCTTCTCTCTCTATTCACAAAATAACGCAGCATGAGTAGTATAGAAAATAATACAAAGTGTGCATATATTCTTCTATTGTCCAAAAGGCAATTTTCTAGAGATACTCCTGGTTAAAACAACCAAAAATATTTTGTGAATTATATGTGGCTGTACTTTTCATAGTTCCTGTAGCAATACCAATGCTGTCAGAACAATCAAGGGTAATGAAGAAAAATGACAGTTTTATAAAATTATGCCGAATGCAATATTTTAACACAAACATGCTTAATAATTTCACTACAATGATAATATTTAGTATCTATGATGATAGTGTTTTTACTCTATGACACTTTGATAAAGTAGACATGCACAATCATCACTTATGGTATAATAATGACACCAAAATAATTAAATGCTTTATCATTTACTCTTAAGCAGCAGCTACAGGCACATAATATACTATTCTTAATTTATAATTAGAAATCTTAATGTAGTATGTTACTATGCCAGGTATACATGATAAAATGTCTCTATATATGAAAAATGTACAAAAAACTAAACAATTTTCTCCTTTGATTACAAACAAGAGTAAACCTTTACTATTTTTATTTTTTGTTTAATGATTTGATAATTATTTAAACAATAAGGAATGTTACATTATTATGCAAAGTGATTCCAGCGATCCTTGACCTATAGTTAGGGTTTAAAATTATAATAATGATAACTGTAACAATGTACATCAGATTCTATGGCGCCAGTCATAAGCATAGTGTGTACCTTAACGACAGCGTGTTTAACACACAAGTCAGAACATCGTTTTGGAAAGTCAACATCAGACTTGGGTCCAAAGCTCCACAGCATTATGTGGTCCGATGATCCGTAGTGAAAGACGAGATATTCGTTAAGCGATTTGGCCGTAGTTTTACACACATCCTCACGCGATGCTAGTTGTCTTTTCAGCGTATAAACACGGTACAGCGAATAGGCAGCTACAGAGGCGGTGGCCGCCAGCGTTGTCATCGCCAACGTTTTGTGATCAACGTTCAATATCAACGGCATTTCGAAGAGTTGACGTGAACTCGATACCAACAAAATATAAATCAGCAAAAATAGAATAAATGTTTGTATTGTAGTCAACAAAACGTCACCTAACAGAACGTGAATTTTACGATTAAACTACATATCGTTTTACTCAAACTGCATAACAGGAAAAACAATGAGCATTTGGGTCTAAAAGGAGTATGACTAGAAATTAAAAAACGTAACGTAACGAAATAGGCTTAGCCATTCGAACGTGGATCGAACTTCGCAAATCGCAATTGCAGTGCGGTGATCAGCCAAAAATAATGATTTACGAAAATAACGTTGCATAAAAATTTGATAAGTTACGAATGTTATTGGCTCTTCACGTAGCTTTCACTGACTGGAGTCGAGAATATGCAGTGTGAGTTTGTGCAAATTATGAACCGGACGTAGGGTTAAGCTAACTGCATAGGCCTACACACCCGGACGCTCCGCGCCAAAAGTTCCGCCGAAATAACTAACACTCATGTTGCTACATAATTTTTCATCATTGACTGTTTAAATGTGACTTTGTTATACGCCTAACTGCCATTTAAGTCGGTCACACAGTCACGACAGTTGCACACTTTTGTGGCGAATACACGCGGCGATCGTCGCCACATAGGTTGCTCGATTTAAACATGTTTAATAGGCTAAGGGCGATCGATGTGGCTATCGGCGATTGCCGGTCGATCGCCAGTTGCTTGTGGTGAATAGGGGCCTACACGAAAAGACGGTCGCGGCGATCGTACGGTTGCAAGCGGCGATCGTCGCGGCGACCGGTCGCCGTGATCGGTCACGGCGACCTATACCACAGGCAGACCGAGACGCAAGTGACTTTTAGCCGACCGCACTGTAAATCTATTAGAAAGAGCTTTTTCTTTCGACTTACATAGACGTAGCAAAAGCAATAATTAGACCGCTTTGAACGATAGTCCGGAAGGCCTTATGTTTTAGGCCTACTACTGTTTTTTTTCAACGCGAGATCTTCAAGGTCCCTCTGCCGATCGCCGCGAAATTTTGCCACGTGGACAAAAACATATTCAGTTTTATAATACCAGTCTAAAAATTTAAGGGCCTGCCTCCCACCTTCCCCCGCAAAAAATGAAGGGAAACATGCTAAATGTGGCGCGGTTTGAAACGACTTTATGCATAATTTGACCGTAAATATCCCCGGAACGAATAGAGATATCCAAAATCGAAAAACTAGATGATCGACAGCTATTCTTCCCTTGATGGGCGAAAAAAACCGGTGAACTTTGGTCCACTTAAGCCCACTACGGGGATTCAAAGGTGCAATCATACCCACTTAAATCTACTTTTTCGGAGTACCATATTTCGGCCCATAGGGGTGTTGCAAACCGAAATTTTTACACGCGCTAGAGAATGATTAATGCTTGCTAACGCACACCCCGCCGGGGCACAGGGCCGGATTTAGCTGGTGGGAGGCCTGGGGCCCCTGGTGGGAGGCCTTGGAGGCCTGGGGCCCCTGGTGGGAGGCCTTGGTCCAGTGGCGTATTTGGGATTTCAGAAAGGGATTGGCTATCGAATTACAGGGTTTTAAAAATTGAGGGGTTTGGTGGGAGACCCCCTGTTGGTGGGAGGCCTAGGGCCCGGGGCTCCCCGGGTCCCCCCTAAATCCGGCCCTGCATGCCGGGGCAAAAATTTTCCTTTCCATTTTTTTGCAAAGGAGAGGGCTCAAAATAGGCTTAAAATGTAGAGCATAAGCCTCTATAACTTTAAAGTTAAGAGGATCGAGTAAGCTAACAAAACTTTGCCACATGACGTGCCGCAAGGTAAGGATGATAGTGTAAATACAACTTTTAGGGGAAGGGGGCATCGTCCTCTTAAATTTTTGCAGGCAAAAACGAAATTCGGCACGATTTAGCCTAAGACAACTTTCGAGTTTCGACATTGACAGCAAATATTTCTGGAACTGATGGAGTTATCGACAAGCGATGAACGGCATTATCAACTGTGCTCTCTCTCGCGTTGAACGAAAAACTGGTGAACTTTGGTTCACTAACAAAAAAGTTATAAAGGCTCATGTTGACCCACTCTAAATCCACAATGAGCGTTTTGCATTGCGTATGCTAATTGCATTCGACTTCGGGGCACGTGACTTTACTATGAGTGGGATTTCAACATCCCAAACTTTCCCACAACATGGACTTACGGCGCGAGCGGCCTCGCGTTGGGCTCTGCCTAAAAATTCAGCGTTGAATTGCAGTAACACGGCTATTTTCGAACAAAAGCAAGAATCGTGCACAGCACACACAGGCCGCGAACACTGCTCGAAAACACGACTCGTGTGAATCAGCCTTTGGCTCAGTCGCCCGTGCTTTTACCACTGTTGTGGGCTTTATAGCTGGGCTAGGTCTATACATGGGCGTTGGAAGTATTTGAAAGTTGGGGGAGCAAGCAGTGGCGGGGGCCATGGCGAGCGCATGGAGCGCGAGTCTATAAC
>Ga0209367_1003002_pt1 | contig 22682 bp, 19 predicted proteins | sample WorMetLIZISLAND2_FD_187412 | JGI IMG/M metagenome (GOLD analysis project Ga0209367, IMG submission 187412) | Marine gutless worms symbiont microbial communities from Max Planck institute for Marine Microbiology, Germany - Olavius geniculatus... ... | reverse complement strand
GTACGTTGTCCATCGTTGTATTATGTCAGTTGTATTCACGAGCAGCTTTCCATTACTGTCTCTGATTGCTCTCGGCTTTGGTTGCCATTTCCTGTTAATGTCACCGATCATCTTGTACACTTCCCTAGGGGTTACCTAAGTGTGTTGCTTTTCAGCAAGTGTTTACTGTTTCGCAGCCAGCAAAAAAAGGTGAAATAAAAGGATATTGCCATTAACATCAGAATGGTTTGACACCAATGTTCAGAAAGCACCGCCACCTACTTCGCGCACCTACAAGTTTTATGTCATTAACATTAGACCTACTAAACTTGCACACCCTCCATAAGTGAACGACTACCTTCCTACTGGGACACACATTGGGCAACTCATGCAGATGAGGGCACCGGAAAGGCTACATACACTGCTACAAACATTAGACTAACTTATAATGTCCCGGCACACCTAACACGAGTGTTAAGAAAGCATTATCTTAGTGAAGACGTATTTACTGTCAAATTGAGCGGTTTTTGACAGTTCAGGGATCTGCTGCGACTCATATCTGGGTGAAGTCGTCATACTACGACAGGGATACAAAACTTCTTTACAACTTGATAGCTCAGAAAGGGGTTTTTCTTCATGGCGAAGCTGCGCCCTCAAATTCACACTTCTCCACTTTGGACAAAGCTCTGTCTGACGTAAGGATCGAACAAAAGCTAAAAGAAAGACTGTCCTCATGCATGGCGTCTCATTCCTTGCAATGAATTGCCGAATGGTTTCCGCTTGCTGCAAATCATGGTCAACCTAAGACGGGTGGAACTCGAAAAAATATACCACCAACATTAAAATGGTCAAACACTTTTAGCTCCAAACCACACAAATATCTTTCAAAAAAGCAGACTTTACCAGCAGCGTCGTCGGGCTAAACATGAATTGGTCGATTGACTTATCAGTGGTATTTCCCGATTTTTGCCGCATTTACACACTCTCCTCCGTGGGCTTCTAGTAAGTTTTATTTTACTTACAATGGGGTTATACCAACGTTTTACTCAGCCGGTAGCTCTTTATGTTTTTTTTTATTTTTTCTTTGTTTTTTACTTATTAACACACTTAGGCACCATCTAATGACAGTATCGGGTTTCCCTTACTAAGGCAAAAACTTCTTTCTTTCACCTAGATCAGATCTTGTCGTGTGGGACTTTGGCAAATGTTTTTACTTGCAATAAAAACAACACCGACTTCCCACACCGTCGGCACCCCCGAATGTTCCGTAATACTTCTGCACTGAAACCAAAGTGGAACCACATTGGTCCCGCAAAGGTTTAATCCAAACTTTTTCCTTATTTCCACCGAATATCTTCCAAGCATCCATCTGCAATGTTATCGCGAACACGGTGTTTAAGTCTGGTGGCTGACAGTTTCGATCCCAAACATTTAACTCAGTTTCCTGAGAAGGTAATAAAGCTGCCTTTTCCGTCACGCATACTTTTCGTATTTAGTGAACATAAGGTTCTCGCTTCAAATCAACCCATTTTTCGTTGACGCATATTTGCTTTTCCTTACAACTAAAAACGCACTCATTCTCTTTCATCCAATCCGCTCCCAGCATGACCTGTCATATAGGGTGACACCAATACCTCGGAATCAATAGCCTGTTGTCCAACGTGAAGGGTCACATACGCGGCTTCACCGATAAAAAAATTGTCATTATTGGCCACCTTCACATTACCTCGTTCATGCCAAAAATTTCCCACTTCAGTCTTTGTACAAGGACAGAACCAACCACCGTGATGTCGCTGCCGGTATCAAAAAGCGCTGTTATTTTATGTTTTTTTTTTAAATTTCACCTCTATACAAATCCACGACGGTTTCTCAAAAATCTGGCGATCATTTGATGACGGCTCTCCATACAGTGGACTAGCACTTAAACACGAAACTTGTTGTCTATGGTCAAGAAAGGGTGGTGGCGGGACATTATTTCAACGTGTGCGACAATTCTTCGTAAAGTGTCCCATATTCCCACATTGAAAGAAGTGGAACGACCGTGTTCTTGCTTCAAAATTCGCACCAGCATAATAAGTAGGCGTCCCCATTGCCTTCCTAGCTTTCTACTCAACCATTTTTTGTTTGGTTTTCTTGGCTTTTTTCTCGCCTTCTGTTTAGCCCTTCGACTTTCTGCTACAGCTTTTTGAGCTTTCACAACTTTTTTCGCAACAACCCATTTCTGGCTTTCACCGAACCAGAAGAAGGAGTATTTTGCTGGCTCAGATTTCTGTTTTTTTAGATTCAATCGGTGTTCTGGGTTCTATGAGTTGGTTACGACTGGTTTGCGTCCATACCTTTATCTAGAGTGCTATTGTTAATGTTAAATTCAGATTTGGTAACTGTCGATTACGCATTCGCAAAGCAAACACAGAGTCTCCCATAGCATCGAGAAAGTAGTCAGTGGCCATCGCCTCTCTTGCTTTATGCTCAACGACAAAAGAAGCAAAAGCAGCTAAACGACGAATATCAGCATGAAGACTTTGGAGAGTCACATCATTCTTAGGTCGTTGGTTCCTTAGTTTAATACGGTGTTTGTCTGCAAAGGCTTGTCCACCGAACCTTTGCTTGGGAGTAGCGGTAAGCTTGGAAAGAGAGTTAGTTACCTCGTCACCATAATCACACAATACATTAGCCGCACTCTCCTTAAGCGAGTCATAAATAAAAATCAATTGGTCTTTTCGGTTCCACCCGCTGTACTTGGCCCAGTTACAAAAGTGCGTTCAGAAAGCCTCGAAAGACTGGGTTTTTGTCAAACTTTGGGGGTTTGAGCAGGTGCTTTCCTGAACAAACTTTCCCATCTTTTTTAGCGTCGCCATCTGAAAAAGAAGTCAAGATGTCAGAACTACAGTTACCTTCCGTAGACGTGCTACTAGTAAAATTTGGCGGTCGGTCAAACCTACGAAAAGTTTTTTTTCGGGAAGAACTACGCTTCTGGTTACCAAATTCACGTCGGTGTCGTTGGGAAACATTAAAGCTACGAGTCCTGGGTGAGGTCCCACCATCCTTAAATCGAGCCAGTCTACCAGTACAGGGTGTCTTCTGCCGTAGGTTTTTTTGGGTCTTCTACTCGGTGTACGGTGTGAAGTTTTACCATTCAAAAATGGGGTCGACTTTTTCCGAGCACCAAGGTCAAGGACAATCTTTTGTTTTTGAGTCGAAACTATATTTCGGTAAGACCGCATACTGCTAGTTTTCTGACCAGTACTAGCCTTTCGACAGGTCTTACGACGTTTCGGTTTCCGCACACTTTCACCAGTGGTTGGGCTAGTGCCTCTTTTTCCCTCCCTCTTATTCCTACTGGTAGACCTGTCTGTTTGTGATATACGTACACCGGATACGTAAGGGGGAAATCGCACCTTGGCGGATACGGGCTCGTTTTCAGTTTTGTTTTTCTGTTGAGTTCTTAAAGAATGAAATACACCAAGACGTTTGTCTGGTGCACTTAGGCCTCGAGTTGGACGTTGCCCCGTTTTACTTAACGCTGATAACTGGTGAACGGACGCGGAATGCCTGTCAAGTTGTGGTGTGTCGGTAAAATACCGTTTCTAGATTGATGTCGATGCACCCCGTCGGCGAACCGACGGTAGTGAATGTCGGCGAAATAGAAAAGCACCACTGCGGTTGACATAAGGGTCCTCATTTTTTACGATTTCCTCATCGGGAGTTCCTACGTAGTACATCTTCCTACTTTGCTTCTGACAACACCGCATATATTCATTTCCCGACTCAACCAAACATAGCTCATACCAAAGTGGTGTTTTAAGAAAAGGGTGGCGAAAGGCATAAAATATACTTGGGTGTTTATTTCGCACATGACCTTTTTAAGGGTTTTTGTAGCGGGATTTACACCTCATCTTGCACAAATGTCTCCGCTGGTTGATACGGCAACGAAACGAACGGTTCACTTATACATGGGTGAGGGAGAGCGTTATGCATCTTACGCTCTATCCGAGGTTCACCCAAAGTATCTCTACGTCGTGGCAGCAATCGACGGTAAGGATGTGTCCCCTCGGTTAGTTCGGTGTTCGGAGAAGCGGTCGCAAGACTCTCCCCTTCTGAGACGTAAGACTGGGTCTCCGTAAGGGTATCATCTTCAATTGCATTAGGGTTTACAACATCACTTGGTGATATCACGATATCATCGTCGTCACCAAAGGTGACCGCTTTTTATATCTGACGGGAGTTTTTATTGCAGCAGTTCTGTCTTTTTTCAGGGTAATGAGAAGCATCAATAGAAACGGGGACTGTTCTATATGCCGAGTCTATGGGCCAGATTGGAGAAGACATGTCAGGTGTCTGGTATGAACTGATACCTTTAAAACCAACACCGGTGTGTTGCCGATACGGCTGTTTTGGTAGCAATTGATTATGCTTATCCAAAGCTTCTTCAGTCACCACGCTAATCGGTCGGTCAGTAGTTTCTACTTCAGACCTATCAGACTCTGATTTAAAGTTCATCCAGGTGTTTGGTTTTTCGTTAGAGTACATCTCGGGTTTTGCCAAAAGTGGTGTTTGGTCATTACCTCAAGGTAAATCCCGGACAATAGTCCACCCAGGTTTGTTTTCTGATTCTGGTTTACTTCTCTTTGGCCCCACGTTGGGCGCCAATGTCACCTTCCACGGTCCCACTCGGTACTACGTTATCTTATTACGTCCAACGTTGGTGTGCTTACTTACTTCGGTGCGCGCGGCACAGTACCCACCTCCACCCACTGTACCGCCTTTACCATGGTGGGCCGTGGGCCTATCGGGCGTCACATCTCGTGGCCACAGACCAAGATTTGCCCCAACAGCAGATACTTTCTGGCCCATGGTTGGGTGAGAGTTCTTACCTCTAAAGGTGTTCCGCAAAACTCTGCTTCACCAAAAAAGACTTTCTTGGTGTCAAATTTAGATGCTGGGTGCGAGTCTTCCACGTGGGATCACTCGACACAGTACTAGTTCGCAACGAGCTAAAGGCCTGGTGGTGAGAAGCGTGTTAAGATGTACGCAGTCTGCCGCGTACTGGAAGATATATTTGGTGTTTTTTTGTTAGAGAAATTGGTGATTTTTGGTGTGGGTTCAGTTTGGTCGCCTAACAATTTCGTGAACTGTCACGGTTGGTTTTCACCTTAAGTTACGTTGTATTGTGTAATTAGTACGCGTGGATTGTGCGCGTCGATTTTCGCTATGCAATTTGCCTATTTGTGTGTTTGTGAGTAATTTTGTATTTTCTGTGCACTCCTGTGAGTGATTGTTCAAACACGCGTCTTTTCTTTGTACTCGTGTTTGCGTGTGACCGCCGTCATATGACTTGACACACGACAGACCGTTGTTGACCTTGGTCACTTTTGCGCGGGAGAAAGGGGATCACTTGACAAAGACTGGACTGTCTGCCAGTCAGTTGTTAGTTTGATGCGATTGTGAACGCATCTGCCGTGTGATACAGCCGTTGTAAGCCACGTGTCTGGCTTCGTATCCAGTTGGCCGTGGATCGATATCCGGCACTGGAATAGATGCTGCGTTGCCAGTGAATCTGGAACGAGCAATAATCCGCCAGGAAGCTGTGTGAAACTGCGTGGCCGCTGTTAGCGGTAAGCTGAGTTTTGAGTATTTTGTTACGCTAGATAGCTGTAAAACGATTATTTACCGTCGTTTGCTAGATAGCTGTTTGTACATTAGCTATTTTGTAGCTATATGCAGTGTGAGTAGAAGTAACTTGACAATACGAAGACAAAGGGATTGCGCGGGAAAGTTCCTACATGTTTTGGTCCTATCAAAAAGTATCCCCCAGTTTACTAGGCTTTGTTTTAGCCTATAGCCTAAGCCTACCCTGCGTCTTTGTCCAGCTTTAGCCTAGCCTCAGCCCAGCTCTACTGCCTTGTTCTAGGCTAGTAGGTCTTTGTTGCGGTGCTAACTCAGCCTTTGTTTTCAGGATGGCCTAGCAAGCTGTCTGTCTCTTTGTCTAGCCTTAGCCTAGCCTTAGCCCCACCCTACTGCTTTTTTTAGGCTAGCAGGTCTTTGTTTCGTCCAATCAACCTGTTCGCCTACGGTCTAACCGGCCTGTTAGCCTACAGCCTAGCCAGCTATGTCACATATAAATCGGTCATTTCTCACCCATAAGCATTCAGTCTGCAGACAACCATCGAACGAGCAACAAGAAACCGTATCAGTTAAGTGACGACAGAACCGTAACGGTGAAGAAAAAGAAAGGACAGCTAACAGTGACTATCAAGCAGAAAGACTCCGTGGACAAATTCTTCGAGTTTACATCTAACCGGTGAAAATATTACAATTATTTTTATTCGCATTTTAGTCTCCTTATTTCATTTTTTTTAACTATAATTTTTCTACCAATCAGCTTGCAATAGCGTTAGTACTGTAAAATGCACAATTGCTCATTAACTAATAATTTACTTTAAGTTCCTGTTGTCATTGTAGGTAATCTCAGTTTCGACTTGAGTGGTCTGAAATTAATTCTCTAGTTAATGCGGCATTCAAAAACGTGAACGAGGGTGATCCACCAGTCAACTGTCGTCAGCATATCAGCGGCGGATGTTTCGCGTCAGTCACAACGGGTTTCAAGTGTGTCGATTTTCGCCAGTTCTACGTACCTATGCTAATACAAAAGCCAAATCAAAGGCTTACGGCCTTGGCATTTACGTATGCCGTCACACACGAGACCATTCTGGTCCGCCACAAAACATAACTGTTCTCAACCTTGTCAGAATAACAACTGCTTTCAAAAAACACATTTACGAGCCGCAGATAAAGCGACAACCTGATTACTGCTTGGCCTAACCAATACAAGCACAGCATTCAATTCATGATCTATTTACAGTGGCGCTACGTCTACGACTCGGCCTCTGATTGGTCAACCCTATATACTGGTACAAACTGGCACGGAACATACCGTCACATAACGTAAGTCAATACGGCTTACAATAACTATAACTTACAGCTACCACCTGGTCACCCACAAACAGGTACAGCAAACAATACAACGACAGTGACATGCAAACACACTGGTAGACGAAGTCGCTATCAACACTGACCGCTAAATAAAGCGACAAATAAATACAGCACAGTCACGAACAAGCAGCGAAAAATACAGACAGCGAGCTTAATCTGACGCGAAAAATAAATCGACGACTCGGTTTCTCGCAAGTGTCATACACATACCGTTCGGTGGCCGGTGACAAATTGACTAAGAACACGCGGCCTGACAGCCTCGTTGATGTCTACTACCGACGAAAACGGGCGTCAACCCACCAACCTGACGAGAATAGTAGTCTTCGTACATGAGACGACTCGCGTCGCAGCAGTAAGGTTTTCCCCTCATAGTGTTCGGACGACAAATGACGAGATAGCAATGGGCGTGCCCTTTTATAACCCCAAGTACGTGCGACGAAATTCTAGAACGACTTTCCGTATCGGAAATGTACGGGACGTCCGTCGTCGGTCATGATGTTCACCTCCACTGTGTCAAAATTCTTTTTTCTGCAGCGGCACGTACAGTATCGGGTTAAACGTCTGATGCACGTTCCCACGCTTTTTTTTGTCCTTGTCGACTATGCGAAGCAACGGTGCCTTCGTGTCTCACACGGTAACGTGTTCCGGTATGTCGCAGTAGATGTACACGAAGTCGATGTCGCCATTCATCAGAGAAAATCTGCGACTCGTTCTCGCATGATTACGGTCGTATGCTACGTCTGCGTCGGCACCCAATATCTTGGCCAAGCTGTCGCTGAATCTAATAGATCATACCGTATCCAAAAGTTCGGTGAACGTTATTTCTATATGGCCGCCCTTGGGCGTAAACTTGATGTACGGCGCGTTAAAGATGTCTTTTGGCATGGCAGAGTGCATTGTCGCAATGAGATCGCTCAAACGTCTGTAGTTGCCCTCGGAAACTATCGTCGAGTGAAAATGCACGTTATCCAACGTGATGGTGTAATAGCATTGGTTTGCAACGACGTTATATACGGTGCCAGGAATCGACCTCTCCGCCAAGCCCACTTTCCAATCGCCCTCCAGTTCCACGGTGTCGGCCAGTTTGGTCGTGTAACAGGCTGCCATGTTCTCGGGATAGCACTCCATGGAGGTGTTGGACGGCAGGGTCATGTAAAAGCGACTCATCACAGCGATGCGATTTCATTCACCCACGAGTTGAACTTGCTGGGATAACCTTTTCACGACCCGAGATACTCTATTTTGCCACCACGTTTTTTCGTCTTTAATATCCGATCGATCTTGAGGTGCTCGCAACCGCTCTAGTATTTTTTGTAGCTCCGGTTCGTAAAACCTGCGTTTATAAGCTCGCCGCTCAGATCTTTGACTTCGTACGTCACAGGTACCGTAGACAGTTGCGACGCAATCTCAAAGATTTTCTCCGACCAGTCGTTCAGATACCCTTTGCGGAACGGTTGTCGCTGCATCGCCATGCGCACTTTGTCACCGATTCGATACTTCCACTTGTAGAATTTCGGCCTCAGCGGATACAGACGAGCTCTGACGTCGTTCTCGTTGTGCGGACCGACTTCCACCTGAGCCATCCTGATCGATCGGTGGTATGTGTTGTTGTACGAGTGCACGAGATCGTCCAACACGTCCACGTATCGCCGCGTATTCGCATGGGTGAAATATCGGTACATCTTAGTCTTCAAAGTTCGGTTGAAACGCTCCACGACGCTGGCTTTTAAGTCCTCGTTTTTGCTCGTTTAAAAATGTATGCCGTGTCTTCGTAACATGAACTAAAAGGTTAAATTTAGAAATTCAATACCTTGGTCGCTCTGCACCATGTTGCACGACCCTTCGTTCAGGATCTTTTCGAAAGCGTCGGCAACGCTGCGGGCGGTTTTTGTTTTGATCGGTATCGCCCAGGCGCGTTTGGAAAACACGTCTATGCACGTGAGAAGGTAGCACATGCCGTCGTTAAACGGGGAAAGATTCGAGACGTTTGCCAGATTTATCTGCTAGAGGTCCGCTATGCCCTTCAAGAACGTCCTGCGTAGAGGAAATCGAATCCTCCGGGGTTTGTGCATCGTGTAGGCGTCTCGGCCGGCGAAAAATTTCCTCACCTCGGACACGGTACGCCCGCTGTAACGTTGCAAATTACGAACACTTAAAACCTACCGGGAGCACGGGGGAAAAATTAGAATGCATCAATATTGGTTCCACTGTAACGTGCGCGTGGCATGGCGACTCGTTTTCTTCTTCTTCTGCTTCACCGCCGTTCGCTTGCGCGGCTGCACGCTTTCTGGTTCCGTAACCCAATTTATTGCCGGAGTCGACTCATCGGTGGTCCTGTTGACGTTCAGATACCAATGCATCTGTTCGACGTATTGCCTAACCTTACGATCGTCGGCCAGCGAACTGTTGCGTAGAGTGTTGGAGAGACTAAGACTGTAATTGGCCTTAGCGACGGCAGCAGTAGATCTCTGTAGACGCTTGTATTCCCTATCGAATTCGTCCACCAGTACCAGCTTCTTGGTCGACTGCATCAGTTCTGCATCGGAAGACTACACGAGAAACGAGCTGCAAAATCTTTCGATTTTTTCGCAGCGATGGGTTGAATGAAAAAATTACCCAAGACCGACAGTACCGGAGGTAGCAGCACGCTCAGAAAGCCATCTTTCTGCAGAATTTTTTGTTTTTTTTTCGCAGCGACGTTTTTTTCGCGGACAGAGCTCTGAGGTCGTTACGTCTGCAACGAAGGTTTTTCATCTGACGAGTTGTGTGCGGAACATTTCCTTTTATAACAGTCTTAGCGCACTTGCTCACGCAGTGGATGAACTTGTTGTCGCATTTCCGAACGTAGTCGCGTCTGGCTTTTTCACCCAATCTGCGGATGCGCTTCAACGTGGGTAGATAGGTTTTAACGCGAGTGCTCATTTCGGTACGTAGAAGTATCCGGTCTCGTCGGAAAAAATGTTTGTGCGCAGTCGCGTCTTTATATGCTTCCACGGCGAACGCGGACTTGTTGGGATACATCTGACGCGCCAGACTGGCAAACTGGGTTGCGTCCCGTGGGTTCTTGAAGAGGACCAGGTAGTGAACGTTTAGGCTGATGGTTCGAATTTGCTTATTTTTATGAAATAGGTTTTGAACTAAAAAGACGACGCTGATGTTGCGATGGTGCGACCTCTTCGTGAACAGATTGGCGACGGAGTCTTCGGTTTCGTTCATGAGATCGTCGACCACCAGCAGCGTTGGCTCCCTGCCGTCAAAGTCGTCCAGGTTCGGTAGACCCTAATGGATCGTCACCCGAGGATACTCGCGATACAACTGCTGATATTCTCCGTAGCAGTAGACGACTCGACGAGGTGGAAGATACACCATGACGCGCGCATGTTCGATCAACTTGAAGACGAAACGCGTCTTGTCGCACCCGGTCGGTCCCGCCACGAGTATCGTGAAAGGGTGGCGCAAAGGCAAAGTCATATTTCCACTCTTGTCGGCGCGGAACGACGTCGACGCAAATCGAGAAAGGAGGTTATCAAGGCGCTCAGCGAACTAACGAACAACGTGAGCACTATGTATACGATTTCGCGCTGCTGCTGCTGTCGATCGTCAACAAGACAGTCTACACGGTACGTATCGTTTGACATCCTCGTGCGACTGACGTCTCACTCGAGTGTGAATGCGCTATTTATAGTCCTCCCCTCCCCTTCCCTTTTCCTATCCAAGGGAGGGAGAGAGGGGCCCCCTGGGTGCGCGCTCTGAGGGGCGCATGCGCTTCGCGAGCGCACGATAAAATGCGAGTTGTGCAGTGTACAGTTTTTATTAATGCGCACATACCATCAATAAGACAATTCGCAGATTATACGTTTTACAAGCTTTTTTAAAATATATGCACAACAACAACATTATACTCGCACAGTAATGCACAACTATTTACACGTATTTCTACAAAGTTGCGGTGTATAAGCGTTTAGTTCAGTCATTTTACAAATACGTACAAAGCCTATTTATACAGCTGTAGTATCTTTCGCACAACGATATTTACAGTTACTTCTCCAGCCGACAGTGACCGTAAGCCTGGGTTCGCAGAATGTAACGTTTGTCATCCATGGCACAAGGGCACAATTTTGAAATTTCAACGGTGTTTAGCGTGTGGTTGTTTGATTTGATGGTACGAAATGTTACGCTGGCAGTATTCTTGAGAACTTCTACGAAACATTGAAGCTGAATGCGTTTTTTGACGTAACGATTTTGTATACCTTTGGCTTTTTTCTGCGATTTGACGCCGCAAGACAAACTGTACATATTGGCTCTAAGGCCAACAAATTCCACCGGAAGAGTGGAGTCTGTTTCAGATTTCTTCTTGCCAAGTACTCTGTGATTATGGGTTGAGTAGAGAGAGTGGGAAGGGTCAAAATTACTCGTGTCAAACAGGTCAATATTTTAGGCCATGTCTTTGTAAAGATCTTGTGTCTGAATTTCGCAGCACAGCGAGTCCGTGTCTGTAAACTGGAGTCTACAGCGGTCCCCGTATTTTGGTTTAAGGTACACATAATAGAATTTGTACATGATGAGTCTGAAGAGTTCCAGAATGGGAAACCTACAGCAATAGGTTTATTGAGCGTGACTTTGCGACGGCTGGCTCTCACCATGACTAGGTCTGCATTAATAATCTTGGATTCCTGGTATGACGGTTTGCTAAAGGCTTTAAGTAATTTTGCGGGGTCTGCTATAAGACGGATGTTCTGTCGGTTCCTTGCGTTCTCCATGGTTTTTCCGTAGGTGGAGTTGGCCTGGAGCTTAACCAGATCCGCCTCAAAGTCGGACTTTGCATTCTGACGTTGACTGGTGCACAAGTCGATCCATGGTTTCAACCAATTGCTTTGCGTGAATGAGATGACCTTATGGATTTTGTTTAATTTCGGACCTTGTTTCATGTAAAATTGCAAATTCCTGTAGTGAACAACGTATTGTTTCTTGTCGAGTAAATTTGGTATTAGCTTTGAATCGGACATTCAATGTTCATCTGCATGTTTCTGCGCAAAGGGACTTAACATGTCCCTAGTCACGGTGAGGTGTTCGGGAGCGAGTGGGTAATCGAAATGGATGGGATGCAAATCGTCCGAGTACTTGAGATTGCATTTTATTATGTAACCCGTAGGCGAATCTTCCGGCATACTGTGGAAGTCCAGTTCACAAATTTCTTCCGGGGTGAGAAACCGGAAGTCACCCACGGGTAGGGGTTCGGATTGCGAGGCACCGTAGAGGTTGTTGGCATCAAGGTATGTATAAAAGTAGTAGGTTTCAGAGAATCGTATCCTTCAACGAGAGGGTTATTGGCTCTGGAATAGCGGTTAGATATCGTCGAAATTCCACCGCGTATGCCGGATTTTACCATACGATACATGTCTTCATTCTCTGTCAGATCCAGTTCTACTTTGGTGTGTTTGAGCGCCATGCTCCAGGCCAGAAATGGAAGGGTGGGCACATAAAGGCAGTCGAGTCCGTGGTTTCGGAGCACATCATGTCGGAAATGCTCAAACACGTCGGCTAACAGTAGAACGTCGGAGAGGAGATATTGGCCCAAATTTTGAATGCCGTAATGTGCCCAAATATTTGTGCGCGCTTGTAGTCTTGAATGGAGAGCGGTTCATCCGTTAGGGTGTTGTAAAAATATTCGATGGGCGATAATTTTGTTTCGTCGAATCTAGCGCGGCAATTGACGTACGATTACGGATAGATCACCTTGGCAAACGTGTACGGTGTGTCACCGACGTACTTGGTGGTATGGGAAAAATTTTCTTTGCCCCTCTTTAAAAGAAGTGGCACCACATTTTCGAGGGAAGTTGAGAGAAACTGGAATGAGTCGAGAGATTTTAAGTTACCTATCTGAGACTGGAGGAAGCGCTCTCCATTAAACGGTATAATTTTAACATCATCAAAACTGACCTTCTGACCTTTAGTGACCTTCTCGTTGTACTGTTTCTTAAAATGTTTGATAACGAAATGGGAATCGTATCTTTGGAGGTTATGAAAGACAATAGCAAAGGCGTAGCTGTTTGCATCCTGGTCAGCGTCCTTGACCTTGCACTTTTTCGGCTTTAGTTGAAGATTACAATTGTTGCATGAGGCAAAGAAATATTCACCAGTAATATGCGAATGGTGTTTAACTTTATGGTTGTGACTGGTGAATGGACAGTTGCAATTTGCACACTCCGTGGCTGCCTCGAGCTGTCTAGTTTGTTCGGTGGTCATGGGAGATAGAGGGAGTTGCTGTGATAGAATTTGGTTGATTTCGCGATTTTCGGACATGATGTGCTCGTAAAAATGGGACATGACGTCGGGGCCGCTGTAGGCTTTTAATGGGGTTTGATACATCGACAGATCTGTGACTCTGTAGCAACAGAATCCCGACACGTGGTGTTTATCGATAATACGTGTTTTGCTATAGGTGTCGGATTCTGGGTCCGACGGGACCAAAAAGCTCTCAAAGTCGCAGACTAAATAAAAATTCGAGGAAAACTCCTTGTCGTGGTCATTGAATTTTAGTTTGGCTTCATCCCCCTGCGGATAAACAGTCTGTTGAGCCGGGTGTTTCGAGCATAGGAGAATGTGGAAGTCGAGAACTCGCTGTGACCAAAAGACATTTAGACAACTGTTGCAGACAAAAGTGGCACAGTCGTGCTTGGTGCGGCCGTAAACTAGGCGCGAGAATTTTTCGATCCACACATAGTGCTGCGATTCGGTGTCATAAAAAAGTAGCAAATTAACGTGGTGGGGACGGTGACGCTCTGGTGACAGATAATCGATCGTATAACTTTTGTTCTACGGGTCAGGAGAAATTACGTTGACACTGATGTAAGAATAGGGATTCAAATTTGGGAATATCTTTCAGCTCTACTGGGAATGGGATTCCGTCAAAATTGAGGCTGCCTTGATACTTGGTGTAGTTGGAAACACGATCTGGGTAAGTGTGGACTGAGTAGAGACAAGACAAAATCGCATGCTCGAAGCAACGTTGATCTTTGTTTTTAACGTTAACAACGGCACATTTTTTGGCTATGGCGGGTGTTGGAATATAGGATGACCCCGCAAGCTGGCGAAATTTGCTATCACAAGTGTGAATTCATATACGAGATCCAGGACGAAGCCACTTCCGCGGCAGTTAAAATTTTCAATTTTCGATTTCAGCTCTTTCCGTAAGAGATCGCAGTCAAACTCGTGGCCACTTGATACCATCTGGCGATACGAGATAAAGTGTTCATCGATGTGCTGCAGACCGTCCGATGTGCTGCGAGAAAAATGAGCCGATGTTCTCGCAAAAACTCGAACCGAGCTACAATGACGCAGACACACAACGAAACAACCGTTGAGTTTCGCCGAACAAATGGTAGTAATTACAACAATGGTGAAAAATACGAATACAACGTGACTACATAATTAAAACGTGTTTTACCCGTTAGTACGAGTATGCTCTTCGATGACATAAAAAATATGCCGACGGTTGCGTTGGATGAAGCGTTCCTACGTTATGTCGTTTTGGTCGGTCGGCATGATCACCTCCGCAACTAAGCGGTCAACTGCGTAGTGTGTCGTCCGCCGTGCCTTGGCGGCTTTTCTAGCGCACGCCTGACAGGTACCGGGCAGATCAAACGCGTTACTTGGTAAGTGCCTCTTGCAATTTAAACAGTAAGGTTGGGCCAAGCAACGCTTGCAGAGGCCGCCGTGGGTAGTTATGACAAGTCCGCAGTTGGAACATGGGCGCTGCTGCTTTTCCGTTGTTGTTGTTGTTGCTGCTGCTCGCCTATTATACAACAAAACTATGTAAGGTAAAGACTAAAAGCTACTGTTTTGAAGATGTTGTTGATAAAAAACTTATGTCACAAACCAGGCGTGCTTTTAACCAAAATTTGTAGGAAAACGCGAAAGCTATTTGCGCCTATTGATTTACAGATGTATTTGTGATTAAAACTACAGCTGATAAATTATGAAGACTTTTGGTTGTATAAGCTGTATTAAAAATAGTGAAAATAAATATGATGAAAAGCTTACTTTGGAAAGAATAAACAGCCTGGATAAGTTGAGAATCGGTTAGGCTGTCGTCGTAATCGTCTACGTTCATGTTTTTATATGAATTAAGCGCGCCGACGAGCTGAGAGTCGCTGATTGCATCTTGCTCTTGAGAGTCCATCGTGCACGCGACTTGGGCTTTCTATCAACGTTGATGCGTCGTGTCTGCAATACAAGTTCAATCTGCGGGTGTAAGCTTATGTCAAGGCTTATATACTACAGACTCTGTGCCATTTGGTGGCAAACGAGTCGACACAATATGCCGCATCATCAAGCAGTAAGTAAGTAAACAGTGCCATAGCGCTAATGCAAAAATACATTGCATGTAGGAATAGTATAAAGCTGAGCAGATGGGAAATACTTTTTAACGGAAGGTGGGGTACTTTTTTATGAGTCCATTGTATGTAAGGATAGTATAAGGCCGAGCAGATAGAATATATTTTTTAACGGGAAGTGAAAATAATTTTTAATAATTCCATTGTATGAAGAGATAGTATAAGGCTGAGCAGATGGCGGATACTTTTTAACGGGCAGTGAATATAATTTTTGATGGGTGCACTGTATGTAGGGATAGTATAAAACCGAGAAGATGGGGGATACTTTTTAACGGGAATGGGGATACTTTTTATGGGTGCATTGTATGTAGGGACAGTATAATGCCGAGCAGATGGGGGACAGTTTTTAATTGGGTTGGGGATACTTTTTAATGGGTCCATTGTATGTAGGGATAGTATAAGACCGAGCAGATGGGGGATACTTTTTAACTGGGGGTGGGGATACTTTTTTGGGTGCATTGTATGTAGCTATAGTATAAGGCCGAGCAGATGGGGGATACTTTTTAACGGGGATGGGGATACTTTTTGATGGGTACATTGTATGTAGGGATAGTATAAGGCTGAGCATATCTACAAGGTGCCTCGATTCGCACTGCTGCACATCGCCTAGGGGACTGCAACGACTGACTGACTGACCTCCGGACTCGTGAGGCACTGAAATGGAGAGGCTAACCAATGTCAGAAAGACTGAACTGTGTGGTGAATCGCCGTACACAAGGAAAACGCCACAGCTCTTGCCACTGGTGCACATCTTAAAATAAATATCGTTGAGACCGATAAAAATGTGTACTGTATCGATACTTATAAAGTGGATGTTAAACACGCGATGCTATATGCCTATGCGTAACGATATTGGACTGCGCAACAAGTTTGCAGACAAAGGGTAAGCTTTTACGTGTTTTAATTAAGGCTAAGGTAGACTAAGCCTTATTATAAATAAACACTAACCTGTGGTTTAATAACACGATGTTATCCGTACGACAGTCATGTAAATACTGCGATGAATTGCCGACTCCTTACTTAAATACGTTAGCTATATGTCCGTCATTGGTTGTGAGAGTTTGCGTATTTTGGCTAGGGCCTGCGATAAAATAAAGCTTGCGATATGGGGGTGGGCGTTGAGTGCGAGTTTGCATATTTTTAGCTACGGCCTACTGCACACAAGCATGGGAGGCGGTGACATAGTTATTAAGGCTAGGGTGATTGACATTGCAGCTGATGATGTAAGAGGCAATATACTGACATTATATACTGACCGTGTACGCAGACACAAATCGGAGAGCTGGATGCGCGTGCAAGCTATGACGGATAGCATACAGCATACAGCAGATGATAGCAATTAGTTATTACGCACTACTGCCTAAAGCGTGACAGCGGCAGCAGCAGCAGCAGCGGCGCACAACTGATGATGAGCGATAATGAACCCGGCGCCGCAGTGTACCTATACAGTAATACTGCATACAATAGCTTCGTAAAAAGTGTCCCCCCTAACAGTATATTTTGCAGTATTTATTTTTGACGAACTGCGCCGAAGCCAATTGAGATAGGCATACACAAGCATAGGGTGGGGCAAAGGCTAGGCTAAGGCTGGACAAAGAGGCAGGGTAGGCTTAGGCTATAGGCTAAAACAAAGCCTAGTAGACTGGGGGGATACTTTTTTAATGGGGCCAAAGCATGTAGGAACTTTCCCGCGCAATTCCTTTGTCTTCGTTTTGTCAAGTTACTGCTACTAGTGTGTATCTGCCCGTATATGATATAGTGGGATTAACTGTTAATTTGTCAGTTCGTGGTATTTTGTTCGATGCAATCCCCACTTTGTATCAATACGTTAACCTGTCTTGCGACAGAATGAATAATCGCTATGTGCTCGTTTGTTAGGCAATCAACTCGGGAGCTGAGTGAAACCAGTCGGGAGCTGGTCGGAGACGACTCGGGATTCAGTCGACATCCGGTCGAGAACCAATCGTTGAACTACGTCGGAAAGCTGAAGCTTGCCCTGCCGTCGCTGTCTGTACTGACGCTGTCGTTTCAGCCGCGTCGCTAACGTTGGGAACTTTTGGTACTGTTTCGTCGTCGGAAGGAATCGCCGACTGTCGGACGAACTGACGCTGTCGCGTCGTCGCTGCTAGTTTTTTTTGCTGCTGTTTCAGCCTGCTGTCGTCTTTGTGAACATTTCCGCTGCTGCCGGCGTCTCGGGAAGCTGTCGTCTACCTCACGGTGTTCGGTACCGTGAGTTGTATTCAGTGTTGTATTTTTTGTACACCTTGTGGTGTGCTTTATTTGGTTTGCGGGTTAATGTGGCCGAGTCTTAAAACTTCGACGTATCTGTGACATAATTGTCATTGGTACGGGCGTTATTTCGTCGTCTTGTGTCGCGCATCTGTTTAGACTCTGAAAGATTTGACTTGTTTTTCTCGTACTATTGAAATTTACTGTGACTTGTTAGCTACTACTAACGCACAAATTGCGATTGTCTTATTAGGCCGTTAAGCTTGCTAGATTTTTGGTCCTGTCGTCGATATAGGCAGTTGTCAGTGTGAAAGTAAATTGGCTGTAATTGTTTTGGCGTCCTCTATATCGCTGTATATATGTGCATTTGTTTGCTTGATTTTATGTATAAGAAAATCGTGAACTTTTCTTGCTGTGTGCGTGTTTGAGATTTTCCTAGAAATTACTAAGCCTTGTATGTAGGCAGGAGCTTTATTGAAAAAACTCGCACGTCTCAGCTGTAAAGCTGTGACAGTGAACCTATATTTCCTAGTAGTGCACAATCCCCGCCACTTCTATTACCTAGCAAAAACAAACATATCTGCATATCTTTATGACAGACAGAACTACTTTTGGTGCTCATACCTATACCTTTACTTACGTACTTATCGATACGCTTCGGGGAACGACAACGACGACGCCGCACCTAAGCCTAAAGCGCGTTGGTGAACGAACGATCAATATATGAAAAAAGACTTTTGATATACGGATGGCGGTAATCTACCGTCGGATAGTTTACCAATTCACCTCTTGGCGCCCGCTAGCAGAAGATGGGCTGTCCAACCGTTGATGCTCAGTCATTATTCTCTTGCCGACTAAAGCGTATAACGGATACGTACGGCTTGAGTAGTGCCTTCAATCGAGTATCCGAGTGAACGGAAATGTACTGTCTGAAGAGCACCTTCAAACGATCAACCGTATCCGCGTTACCCGACGCGCGCAGACAGGTGAGACGAGAGCATGCCAGTGAACAGTCAAATCTCCCAGAAAAATCGACTCAACATAGGTAAAAGTGGTCCCTCATAGCCTTTTCTGACACGAAGACAATCAGAAGGTGAAGGTATCCAACGGAGCGCGAACGGTGGGGAAGTGTACCTTAAGGTTTTTTCAACCCACACTTCGCTCAAACCGTACTTACTCCGTATATATTTATGACCTTGGTGCTTATGTCCTTAGGGTGCCTAAAGGTTCTTATCCTATTTTTTTGCGTTTTATGCCTAAAAACTCCTAGGTGCGTATCGAACGGAACGTGAATAAACACCAGATGTCCAATGCAGAAAAGACGGGAAAATATTCACCCTTTTTCCAGTCTGCCTTCGGCACCAAATGCACGCTCAACTACCTGTCCCTATCAACTCCCCGGCGAAAGTAACAGGTATGGTGCGAAAATGACGAATGGTAAGCAAGTGTTCAACGATTCTGATCTTTGAATCCACACTTACTCCGATTTTCGCACCAAACCAACTACACTAATCTATCCCTTCCCAAAACAAAAGAAAAGTGGCATTAGCCTGTTAGCTGCCGTGGCGAACAGTCCAATATAAGTGACGTATATCGACGACATATCCGACCGTATGATGGGCGCTAAACCGACAGGTGTTCACCAAATAAATGGTGTTCACCAAACCGATCAACGCGCACCACGCCTTTATGATGTTCACCAACACCCTTGGCGTTCACCCGCTTTGAGGTGTGCATCCTATAGGATAGTGCGCACCCTTTACTTTTATTCGGACGGTCACTCAATTGAAACTGTCACCACGTTCACTGATTAACTTTGGTTTGGCTTTCCTTTTTGCCTACTATATTCGGTCACCAAGGTTTACCCACCATAGACCGTGGTACGCCTGATAAGCGTCACAGGTCGATCGTTCGAACTGATTTGGTAAACGCTCAAACCTTATTTATATTCTTCGACGGAAGGCGTGGCTTGCATTAAACAAGATTTGCCTATTTGTTGGAAATATGGACGCAGGCTACTCTTTGCTTGTATTAAAATACGAACAGAGCTATTTGCAAGCCTGTATTTCTATGGATGTTTTATTGGTATTTTGTTATAAATTAATAAACGCAAAATTATTATTGCCAAAAATACGAATAAGAGTTTCTTAGAAAATAGGAACATTTTTATGACTATAATAAACAAAAAGAATTATGGGTTTAATTTAGAAATAGATTTAATAAATGATATCAGCACCATTTACGCATCGACGAATACCCCTACGATGTCGACTTATTAAAGTTACGTTTTAGCTAGAAAGATACAGACAACAAAACTTAGATCGCGCAATTACATAGTTTCTTCGGCATCGTAACGTTCTTTGCCATAAAGTACTGTGGGTTAGTTTGGGGACGTTTTATTTGCCATAAGTGAGTTTTCGGTATGGCCGAATGTTCTGAGAAAAAGTGCTGAGTCGTTGTCGCGTAAAATGCGATTGGAGTTCGGAACTCTACATTAACTATTGGTTCGACACCTGACTACGAATTCTTACGAGGTTTATTATAGACAGTTTTTTAGTGTTTTATATAATAGATGGAGAATATTAAAACGACCTTGTTCATGAGAAAAATCTATTACAACAATACAAGTTATAATGACAAACTTTTTGCTACAAATGTACTCAATGCAAAATTAAAAATACAAATGTTTATTCGTAAGTCTAGTTAGTAGATGCTATCAAGCGTAAATATTAAAAGCACACTTTGTTAGTCTTTTTAAAATGTTAGCTGACTGACGCCGAAAAACCGCCGAAAACTGTTGGTGACGCCGTGAGCCGAACTTTTTACGGCGCGCCAGGGTACCAGGGAAATGTTACTACGAAAAAGATTAAATGGATATCCATATCAACGGCAAGCTTAGCTAGCGGGCTTTTTGTAATATACCAAAGTGACAGCAGTTACAACATGCATACACAGTTATTTACGTTCTGCACACTATAAACTGCAACCACACCAAACAAAAATAATAACTAGTTATAACAAATACGTTTGTGTACTGCGTTTTTAAATCAATAAAACATCAAAGTCAAATTACACATTTATAGTAATGCTTATTATTATTTTCATCTTGCTAGTAGTGCAGTTATCTTGTACTTTAAACTAGTGTATTATTGTTACATGTATGTTTATTAAGGATGTGATGGCGACAGCAGACGTTGCAGTACTCTATGACAGTATCATACGTAACCCGGGATTTATTGTCATCAAACCGACTGACAGCAGCAAACGACTTTATAAAATGATGAAAGTGATTACTACCAATTCTACGAAAACGAACGACATGCAGGCATTAAATCGTGCGATTAGCGTGCTACGAGATCAGAAAACAGCGATAAGTATTACGCTTCTCAACAAAAAACGGTTTGTCGGAGGGCGAGATTATTTTCAAACACCACGTCGTTTGTTTGCGCCTACGAACCGACCAAAATGTAACAAAAAAAAAAACGACTGTGCAGTTATGGTTCATAACACATGGATTGTTGGCAAATCGGCGAAAGTTTATCGCTTCCGTGAAAACCTCATGTGGGTTTATGATAGCGATAATCAATATTATACAAGTAACAGTCGGTTATATATGACGTACACTAATCGTCCACAAAAAAAACGTACATCAGCGGAAAACGGGAAAATATTGGCATTAAAAACGGCAATGACAATCGGGCATGTTCTCAACAGAACAGTAATTTTGCCTAGGTTTCACGTGGGACCAAAAGCCGTTCTGTGCCCACTAAATTGTATCTTGCACATACACAGCTTTGAAAAACAGTTTGCTGGACACTATCGCGAAAACAGCTTTTTGTTCCACCCGAAAGTTCCGTTAAGTGTTAAATTTGGATTGTCGAAAACACTTGAAGTTGACGATTCCAGTAATACATCTTTAACACGTGGATATGTGACCGTTACTAGTGACGCTATAGTCCGTCGGTTTAGCAACATAAAACATAAAGTGTTAATATTTGGAAGCTTTTTTGGTGTACGTGTCGAGTTGGAAAACAACACTAATGATATTGCGTTTAAAAAAAAGCTGGGCAAAGCGTTTTTTCGCAGTAACTACGTGCAGTTAAAACGATGGTAATGTTGTAACTTATTTCTGGAACTAACTCTTAAGTATCTTTTGACGTGCTTACATACACGAATATGCCTTAAAATTTAGAATCCGTGCTTGTAAATATGGTCAAAATTGCTAGTTAGTAGCAAACAATGATTTTAGTCATAACAAGATAATGTTCAAACGAACACGGAGTCTGTTAAATGCCTCTGTAAAATAGAGTAGGTTTAATTACTCCAACAAATGAGCAGTTAAGCATACTTATTAGTGTTTTGTAGTGTTGGCCGGGCCACATCATATATCTGGTGCCAGAATCTCTCCAATCCGATTCGCGAACGATCCTGTATAATCTTAATATTAATTTATTATTACACCAGCGACATTAATATTGTGACGATACTTGCGGACCGATATCTGTTGATTGCTTCACGTGCCAATGACGTAGGTGACTGGGCGTGACCAACGGAAGGACCAATCACCAGTTAGAAATAGTGATGGCGTAAACAAACACGCGTCTTTTTTTGGATAGTCGCGTGTTTAGTTTGAATTAGTTGTGATTGTTTTCGTAGAGTGTTTAGTTTGAACACTAAGAAATAAAGTCAAATTGCCGAACGGCCTATATATATATATCACACACTTACTCTTCCATTTTTCATAGACACAGCATATGGCAGTTGATGCTCCACAACATGCTCTATAAGAGTATTATCCACCACACCCTCTATTTTTAACACACACAACATATGGCAGGTGACGCGCCACACCATGCTCTATCACACACTGCACCCCTTTATCTTCTATACACACAGCATATGGCAGGTGACGGTACACATCATGCTCTATGAGAGTATCATGCAACTAAAGGGAAAAAAAATAAAGGAAAAAAAAGAGAGAAAAAAGGGAAAAAAAGAAAAAAGGAAAAAAATGAAAAAAAGCAAAAAAAGCGAAAAAAAAGGAAACGGGAAACGAAAATGGGGAAAAGAAAAGAAAAAAAATGG
>Ga0209367_1003001_pt1 | contig 22682 bp, 16 predicted proteins | sample WorMetLIZISLAND2_FD_187412 | JGI IMG/M metagenome (GOLD analysis project Ga0209367, IMG submission 187412) | Marine gutless worms symbiont microbial communities from Max Planck institute for Marine Microbiology, Germany - Olavius geniculatus... ... | reverse complement strand
CTATTGGCCGTGTACCACTCAGGTGTCCGATGGCGGAGACCGGCAGGTGACCAACTTTGACTGCGAACCGGCGGCGGACGGCTCGGCTTACAGCCGGCGGCGTACCGCTCAGGTGGCCAATGATGACCGGTCGTTGACCGATCCCGTGACCGATGGCGGTAACCGACAGGTGACCGACTGCGGCCGCTGACCGGCGGCGAACCGCCCTGCCCGAGGTCAGTTCTGGTTTCTACCTCAGCCTCCATCAAGGCGTTTTCTTCCGAAGACAGACTTCTTAGCAAAGTTCCAGAATTCTCCGGACCACACTGGCTACACTGCGGCCTGTCAGGGTCTCGTGCGCAAGGCCTCCTGCTCAAGGCGTCAGCATTTCGATGCTGTTCCCCTGGTCGGTGCACGACCTCAAACTTGTACTCGGCCAGTCGATCGAGGTATCGTGCAGACTGACCCACTGGATCTGGAGTCTTCATCAGAAACGTCAATGCGGCATGATCCGTCCGCAAAACAAACGGATAACCTAAGAGGAAGTGTCTATACTGCTTTAAGCCGTACATGATGGCAGCTAACTCTCGTCTCATCGTGCAATATCGAACCTCTGCAGGTGAGAGAGCCTTGCTTGCGTAGCTTATCACTCTGAGCACTCCGTCCTGCCACTGTTGGAGAACACATCCCATTGAGGAGGCATTAGCGTCGGTATCCATGACGAAAACCTCCACCGTCCACAGGCATTGCCAACACTGGAGCAGTGGTCAAGCGCTCTTTACTGAGATACAGCAAGCTATTGGCCAAAAATCGCAAATTTTGCCCACCCCTTCTCATTTAGGGCCATCGTTCTGGTTGACCCCTCAGAATTTATGAAAAGCTTTACGGTTCCTGAAACTAGAGTCTTCCACGCAGCCAACGGTGAAAATTTGGTAATTCTACCTTGCACCATTTTTGACTGATCCACCCGTGTGACAGACAAACGGATGGACAGACAGACGGACAGACAGAATTGCGATGGCTAAGACGTGCTGAAAGCAGTAGCTGCTTTCGCGCGTAAAAACATAAAATACAATAATTTGTCAAATGATTCAAAGTCAATAAAAATCCTTTTGATTAGGCAATTAAAAGTAATAACAATAAAAAGTGTCAATAAAATCATCCATTGGTTTTGCCCTAGATGTACAACTCAACAACATCAAACTCTTCACAATGAGCAGAAAATATATCTCAGTTGATTGCCTGCCACACAAAGTTTTGTGTTAAAAAACTATTTACAAAATTAAAAATAATCGCTGTACAGTCAACGAACAATGCCCACCTGTGGAATCTGTGGGCTCAATGTTGAAAAAGCTATAAAGCTCGATGACATAAAATAGAATTCAGTACATTATCAACAGAAATACTGAGATAAGCACAGCTGCCAAAGATCCTTTAATCACATCTGGAAATGTCTGATTCTGAAACATGATCAACCACGCCACGACAATAACAAAGTGGCAATAAAGCTCGGGGTACATCTAACACCTAATAGTCAACAACAGCAGCAAATAAAGTTGACCAAAAATGATTAAATGCAGCAGGGATGCCAACAATGGTACATATTTGCTACTATCTCAACTGTGTATGTGTAAAATACAAAATATAGTATGCACGTCTGTGCGCAATATACTACAGGCATTTCAAAACCAGTTTGTAATTAATGTTACCTAGACAAAAATATACAGAAATGACAAAGATACTATCAAATGGTGTTGACAAATACATGAGAAATTAAGAGCAACTTCCATTAGACAAGCGGCAGAAAAAGCATATCCTGGAAGTTTCTTGCCAAAGTATACATGACTGATGCTGGCATGGTCCAAACAGTGAGTGTGAGTGAGTAGGGTTTTACATTCCGCTCGACACAGTATAGGTATAGGTCATTTCGGGGATGGCCTTTCCAGGCAAAATGCACACACACATAATAACGAAACAAAAAGTTTAACCTTTATACAAAGTTTAACCTTTATGAAACACAAAACCGAAAAACAACCCAAATTTTTTCCTTCTTATGCTCCAGACAGTCATCAGTGTCAGAATGCTATCTATTGGAGGACGAGTATCAGTATCAGATGGCCAGTTCACTATATAGGCATACAGACTACTCCCAATCAGGAGTAACATTGACTAGTTAACATTGTGTGGCCACTCAATCAATCAGCAACAGTTAATTTCAACAGTAAACATATTAAATTTACAATTACAGCTACACAGTCAGAACTGAAGCTAGTACACTGAGAACAGTTTAAAGAATGGCTATGCATATGGCTGGTAGAATGCTGTCTGGCCACAAATGACGAGACATGGGCCTGAGCACTCCCGCACAAGCTCCGCCCACTGACAGACACACACTGATCATACTATTGTATGATGCTATGAAAACAATTTATTCCTTAATGAAGCCAATTTATACTTCAGTGCACTAAATAATGTGTTCAAGTAACATGGAGTAGAATTTTAATGTCAGGTTCTCCGAAAGACACAAAACAATGCAAACAGCACAGTACAAATATAATCAGCATACAGCCATGGCAGTACAGATTCAGACACTAGATATGTATAACAACTGTCATGGCAAGCATGGTCAAAATCAACACTGGAGATTTTATTACAAGTCACATAGTGCAGTTCTGATCATGTGCATATTAAAATGAGCGATAAATTATTGTCATGCAATATTCTCTCTCTCACGGCCAATAACAGCAGATAGGTCTCTCATCAGATACACTGTACATAAGAAAAAGATGCATCATAAGCTTAAACCCTGGGGTGGGGCACAACCACGTTCTGAAAGAAGTAGTAAACTACTTGTCTCATCTTTCTCTTTTATCTCCCCTTCCATTCTGTGTCACCTTTTCCTTCTTCATCCCCTCTACTTTTCTCATACCGTACCCCTGTTTAGCGAGAATGCGATAAGCAGCTCCAGGAGATCCGACCAACAATGCATTTTGGTGCATTCGGAATATCAGAACACCTTTTCCAGCATAAATATTTACAAATTTCTTCTGAAAATAAATAAAGCATTTAAACCACGATTTCAGCATCAGTGGTTTACAAGAGCAGAGGGGACCAATACATCAATGATTTGGCAGTACCAAAAGTTGGGGGAACTGGTCCCTTCTGCCCCCCTCCCTCCTTCCCCTGGTAGTTCTGCTTATGGCCAAAACAACAAACTCAACAGTATGGGCAGACTACACAGAATCAGCCTGCAGTACACTAGAAAACGAACTGTGCTTCAACCAGGCAACACAAAATAATCAGTCAGTTGTAAGCACACTACATTAAACACCATTCCATCAACTAACAACTGATTAACCGTACAGAATACTACACGACGACATATAAAAAACTGGAACACACATTTTACACAGAACAAGCCATCGAATAGTTCTACAAATGATTAGCCTCGATCGATGCAGCAAGAGGCTGAAAACTTGGACACCATGTCTGATATGACCAACGTTTTGACTGCCCTTCAGTGCAATGATTACAGCTAACCATTTCCGAAACAAACCGCTTGTTCGACCTGTGTACCTATATACGTTCCACGCTGTACAATGATTGACATGACACTGTTCTCAACACAGCAGTCCTAGCTGTGTAATAGTCTCTACATAATCAAAGCGCGAACGGACGGACGGCAAGCAGAACGGTGTACGCATCAGCATCACAACGCCGATATGTCTAAATTAAATCTACATGCTTGTGAAACTTTCTACACATGCATAGCACTTTTAACAAAACTCAAAGACAAGGCCAGCTAGAAGCTTAAAATGCTCTTTCATCAAATATCTGCTGATTCACATGTATGCCAAAGCACACGGTGTTAAAAACAACTTCCTGAAAAATCACAAATGGTAGTCGGCCACCAAATGCAACTGACACAGACAATACAACTTATACAGACAATGTGAATTACACTGGCACACACAACGTTAGTTAGTAAAATAATTACACTGTACACAGTGGCTGACTCGCATAACTGCAGTCAATCAGTCCAATGTGCCTACAAACTCAGTCAGTAAGCAACAGACATGTGGAGGCCATGGGCAGTTGGCAGTCCCAGAGGCCACTACCTTGGAATAATACTTAAAATAGAAACAAAACAACAAAACATATTTACAATTATCCACGTTTTGCGAAAAGCATATCAAATTCCCAAATGAATTAGATGAATGAGGGTATCCCCCCAGAGCTTTTAGTAAGTTCTAAAAAAATTGTTAAATTAGCTTTGAAAGAAATGGGGATTAAAATACCAATAGCCTTATCACAAAAGATTAAGGTTAAATCGAAGCCGATACTGAACAGGCCCTCTCACAGCTCTGCGACCGATGCGAGCAGTGCTCATCTCCGTTTCCGAGGCCCCGAGACGGCAGTGTGCCGCAGATGCCTCGCCTGCCGCACGGGATCACACAGTATTACCTGCCACCCGATACAGGTGAACCCGTCTCTGCCTTATACATGGGAGGAGGACCTCCGCATATTACTGCCATAACCTTCCCGGTACCAATTTGTACTGTTTGGTGAGCAGAGGCACATGTGTGTGAACAAATTGCCCAAGGTCATTACTTGGCAACCTCGTGGTTACAAGTTCGGCATGTTACCGCTACACTACCAAGCCACACAAAATGTGTCGGAGAAATGCAGCAAACTGTAAAGTTGTACACTGTACAGTAGCTTCTTGTTAAGTTTAGAAACGTGGAAAATGAAACAGAGACCATATTTTTTCACAAAATACTTGGAGACCCTGCCTACTTTCCCCATTCGTTTTTGTGGCTTCAGTAAGCAAGGAATGTCCACCACAACCTGAATGGCAAATCTCTACACTACAGCAATACTGCCACAACCTCAAACCATAGGCAATGCGAACACGATTGACATCACGATCAGACCGACATGACATACGGTACCCTACATACTTATTGCTTCAGATGACACGGCCCGGGAGTATGATCCATCAGTGATACCAATCTACAGTGAGAATTTCTCTTGGAATACATACTTCACTTAAGATGCAAAACATGCACAAAAATACGGGGAAATTGTCAAAATATGCACCAGAATATTTAGTATATATGCAATATATGTAGGCTTATATGTGGCACATATGAAAAAAATAAATGCAAGTGATCCATTTAATCAATTTTGTCATTGCAGAAAATGCTGAATTTTTACAGAGGTGATCAGATATGTAACAAGAAATATTAGATTGTAACCAATCTAATGTACTCCTTGTGCACATCGTTTTCTTTTGTATTCTTTTAAGAGCTTTTTTGTTTTTTCAGCTTGTATTAGAGACCCGGCATTTAATTGAGACCCGTTTAATATTATACTAATAGTGACTGGCGTCTAGGTCGTTATTGGAAATTGTCTTCATAAAGCTCATAAAATATTGCAAAATTTTAGAAACTAAGATGAAAAAATTTCCAAAAATGGTCGATGATTCTAGTTACCATTTGTCTTGTTATACCTCAACGCATGCGTCTATCTGGCACAGTTACGGAGATATGGCACCTCAAAGATAATGGGGTCACGATCTTGACCTTTTGGGGTCATCAGGGTGGCCACAGTTTGGGAAGAGAAAAATTCAAGGACTTTTCAAGGACCTTAAACTCACTTTTCCAGACCTATTCCGTCGATGTTTCTGCCAAGTTACAGAGGTTTTAGTTATGACAATTTTAGAGAGTATGCAATGTTTTGGCATCAAAAAAAAAACCATTAGGCAGCACAAAAAAAAATAAAATTTCTTAACTTACACAGCAGGTGATGCTTGATAATCCACTTTAGTTCATTGTCCAATTTGCAATATTCACAGATATTGACACAAATATTTACTAGAGCTGTCACAGTTGACGCGTTAATTAACGCGTTAATGCGTTAATAAATTAACGTGCGTTAAAAAATTAACGCACATGCGTAAATTTATTTCATTCAGTTACTAAATTCTGCGCAGCAAAAGTTCGGATATTCCATTAAACTGCGGTTATTGACAATCGAATGAAATCAAGTAACTAAACTAGTTTTCGTTTCATCACTACTGTAAATAAACATTATTACTTATTTATTTCATTGACAGGCTAATAGATTTCTAACTTTTTAAAATTTTTTTTTCATTTTTCTAACTTTCTATATTCTACAGGCGGGTCCCATAAACATCTCGGGTTCGGGGTAATTTACCTCCTACTCTCCATCTCGACGGGACTCGGTGCGTTAATTTACGTGTTAATTAATGCATTAAAAAAATTAACGCAGTGCGTTAATACGTTAAAAAAATTAACGCCTTGACAGCTCTAATATTTACAGTTATTTTCAGAAACTTTTCTTTATGGACAGTTTTCCAGTTCCAACAGCTTATTATCTATAAGCTGGTTCAGTTCCTTCAGTTGGTCTTCTTTCTCTCTTGCTGCTCGGCGCATACCGTTCGCTTTTGCCAGGAGTGTTAGTTGCTGCGATTTCTCTGCTTGCTCTGAAAAGTCATCTGCTGCAGTAGACAGTGCATCAGCATCATTCTGCAGTGCCTTCCTCTTCACCTTCAGCTCACTTACTTCATCACTCACAGCTTTCCTCTTCTGGCCTGCAGCAACCTTTGATCTGCTCTTCTTCTGCTCTTCCAAGTAAGCTGAATATTTATGACGAGCACTTGCACAGTACAGCAGCAATTGTTTGTCTGTAAAATCAATGTTTCCAATTCCGCCAACTGAATGAACGTGGTCACACACCATTCTCTTAGCTGCAAATGTTGTGTACTGGATATTTTTGATGTACGAATTAAGTGCAAAATTTTAGTGCTAGGTATCAATGATTACTGTACTTAGATTCAAGGACTTTCAAGGACCTTTTACATCAAATTCCAAAACTTTCAAGGACGTATTCCATTTTCAAGGACTTTCCAGGCCCTGGAAAAATGAGCATTTTTTCAAGGACTTTCAAGGCCCTGTGGCCACCCTGGGTCATGTGACGTCATCGGTCACGTGACCATTCGACTCCCGGGGGTCGACTTCCTATGGGTGGTCTATAGTGACCATGCATCTATCTAGCACTGTTATGGAGATATGGTCGTTTGAAGTTGTTCCAGGAAGGCTCTTCCAGGAACAGAGGTCGGTCTTCAATATTACACTGATCTCATATACTCCTCTTCGCTACTTTAGGAACATAACGCACAAGGAGTTAAAAATATGCAATACTTTGCACTATTTCTGCAAACACGCATTTCCAAATGCCATAGAATGTGACAAAAATATCTGCTGCGGAGATTTTTTGTGTGCAAAATACATGGTGCTTGCTACAATCATACGTTTTCACACAACCAATGTTGTCTGTTATCACTAATCCTTGTCACTAAGTTGCACGCATGGAGTCATAGCTGAAAATGACGTGAAACTGGGGTACAAAAAAGCAGAGAGGAGAGGGTTGTAATACCCTGTTTACACGATCAAGCAAACATTGAGCAAACGTCAAGCAAATGTATTCAAAATAAAAGTGTTAATTGCTTGTCGTCTGCTTGAAGTTTGCTAGCTTTCATCCAGCTAGTTCGACAAGCTATGGTAATTAGCATGCTAATAAGGAGGGCGGGTGGGTTGTAATTCGAAAACCTATATAACACGTGATCAGCTGTACGCTAAGCCTAGGCCTACATTTGAGTCAGGGAGCGGGGTTCCATCAGGCCTGTTTGATGTTTGCTCGACATTTGCTCAATCGTGTAAATGGGGTATAAGAAACAAGCAGGAAATGATGCCAGATCACAATTAGGACAAGTCAAGCAAGGTTAGAAGCCTGCAGGAGGTCTGCGAGTTTATCGTTCATCTCGTAGAGTTCGTTGATCTTGGAGCTGAGCATCTGCTGTGTGCTCAGCAGCTGCTGACGACTGCTGGCCGACGACGACTCCACCTGCTGCAGCTGCTGCTGCAACTCACTCACCTGACGACGCATCTTTAGCTTCTCATCCTCCACACCCTGTCCAGTACAAACCTCAGTACAACAGTACAGATTACAGTACACAGTACAAACTACAGTACAAAAAACTGAGTGATCGATTCGTCTAATACGTTTGGCAGCAGATGCTGGATATATAAACACCGATTACATAACAGTACACGATAAAAAACAATTCAGCCTAATCACAACTGTAATTCACTGGTTACTTGCTTAAACAATACGACTGTAGGATGAATGGACAGAGAACAGAGGCGAAATAACAAGGCATCGGAAGCAGGCAGCAAGAAAATGCTGCATGACTACGGTAACAAGTAGACAAACAGACAGGTGGCAGCACCTGCAGCTTGGAAGACAACTTCTGACACTGAGTCTCAAACTGTTTCAACTCATCCACTTTTCTCTTCAGCTCATCAACTTCCTGTCACAGCAACATTCAATGAACAACGACACTGGCTCAGTTCAATATGCCACTGTTACTACATCACATTTAGAAAATGACTTGTATTAGCCACTAGCCAATTAATGGTCATTATACACTGTACCTGGAAAAAAGTAACCCCTAAGACATCGTACAATAGAAATGTCAAATCTGAACAAGCTTGAATAAAATTTGGCATGCATAATCCCCAATTAGTTGCTGAAACGATCGACAGATTCCGTTGAAAATTATTACTTTTTAGCAGAGTTATTAATTATTGAATATATAACAAAATATCTCTGTTATCTCCGTTACTAGTGTTGTTACAGTTATCGAAATCGGCACCGAAACCGTGGTTTTTTAGCAAAACCGAACTGCATCGAAACCGCGGTTTTAGGCTCTCTATTTACAGTTTTGATTTTTTTATTTCGAACTGGCCCAGCTCTAGTCTTGACTGTGCCGGTGGCGAGATAAGAGGCGTGACGCAATGCGGCCGGGTCACCTCGTCTCGATGCGGGTATTATATGATCAAAGTTCAGATAGCCGTTGGCGCCATACCACGTGCGTAAGGGGGAGGGTGAGGCTTGTCATATTTGAACGAATGAGTGGTGTGGGGAAGGCAGACAGTGACCTAGGTCTACGGGTGCTGTTGTAAACTGAAGTCCTGTCTACTGGCCTGATCCCATGTGGCAGGTGATGTTCTATAACAATAAGATGGGTTTCTATGAAGAGCTATGATTAGCCTTTAATCAGTGAGATATGACCTACATTTTGCTTCTGTTGAACAAGACGCTCAGAGTCCTCCAGCTTCAACTTGACGTCAGACAGCTGGCGATGAAGCACCTCTACCGTACCGGCATTCTTCTCTATGTCCGCCAGCTGATACACGGTCACAGCACAGTACGCACAACTAGCTATACAGCTGTCAACAACGTCTCGCAACATATCCGCCTATCAATTTAGTACTTTAAACAAGCTCATAAAACATTCGCTATACCTTTAAAGGTAAAGGTCGTCAATTTGTATAGCGCATCGTCGCGAACACGCCTCTAATGTGCTTTCGTCACTAACCAGAGCCGCCTGCAGCACGGCCATCGTGTACAGTCTGCAGACACAGGCTGGTGCAGCGGCCAGCTAGGCAATCCAAGTCAGCCGTACCAAGGTCCCCATATAAATGAGTTACTACACATTTTACCGTCCCACAGAGGGTAGAAAGCTGAGTTGACCTAGCTGGCAGGCTTCGCACCGAGATGGTTTATCTGCCCACAGGCAGTTACCCATCGCAGTACTAACCGGGCCCGGCATAGAGTAACTTCGTTTCAGCCGAAACGCATTACCAACTACGCCACGCCACCAACCTTTTCAGTGAGACAGAGAAAGAACACTCAGCAGTGCAACAAACCTTGGTTTTCATCTGGCTGTTCTCCTCCTTGTACGTCGCCAGCTGGACCTTCCATTCCTCGACGTTTGTATTGCTCTCCTGCAGCGCACTGGTCAGCCGGGCATTGTTGTTACGCAGGACATGCATGTCTTGCTCCCACTTCTTTGCATTCGTAGAGCTGCGCAGACAGAATGTCGCGACAGTCAAGTATTAGTTTAAAAGCCGATTTCTAGACTTTAACTGGGCAGTCAAGTTAGTGCTAACTGACAGATCTGCATAACTCGCGTTTCCCGTTGCACTAACCAATAGTTATAATGGCCTAAAATTTAACTGGCCGAAATCGGCCAGTTAGCTAACCATCGATCGTAGTTATCATATTTAACGCTACTTTTGTACCATTTTGCAAGCAGTTTATTGACGAATGTGATACTATACAATGATTTTACTGCATAGCAAAGTCTTCAAAACGCTGGAGGAGACATTTGCTGCTACATATTTTACTGCAAAACCCATTCATGAATGGACAAAATGGCCATCTGCAATCAGTTGGCTGGCTCGTGGGCTGGCTGACGTGTGCTTGCACTCATTAATATTCATGATGCTCGCCTGTACTAGGCAAAAGTGATAAGTGTTGTGTGCATCGTTGCTAAGCAACTATAGTTTAGCGCTCAGTTAGCTGACAGCCAGTCAAGGCTTTGTTCAGAAACGCGCACAAACTTAACTGGCAAGTTACAATTAACAGATGGTTTACTAACTGATCAGTTAACTAAAAGTTCCAGAAACCGGCCCTAAGAACTGCAGAAATTAACGATCAACCACATGATTAACAGTTGAAGTTTTTTAATAACTCACCAAAGTTTAATCACTAAATTTCCGATTACAAGTCCCATCATCAACAAGAAAATTGAGCTAATGCTCAAGAGATGCACGAAAGCCTATAGCAGTTCCGGTTCATTAGTTTAGCTGAAAATTGGGATTTTCACGCTAAGTTAATATACAAATACCAAATTCTCTATCTGAATCACATAACGATAGTAGCATGACGCCACCTTGTGAATGATATAGACTTGTGTCGCAGCCAGCAATTGCTAAAAAGATCCATAAAACCCCCTATTTTGGCGTTCAAGGTCATTCAAGGTCATTGAATTTGGCGCCAATCGAGAGCCAGTGTACCACTTCCTATAAGTGATTAATAGTCACCTAAGCCCTATGCCGCACCGTTACTGAGATACAACGACTTATCGGCCAAAAATCGCAAATTTTGCCCACCCCCCTCATTTAGCGCCCTCGTTCGGGGTGACCCCCTTCCAATTTATGGAAAAGCTTTACAGTTCCTGAAACTAGAGTCTTCCAGGCAGCCGACGGTGAAGATTTGGTGATCCTAGCTTGCACTGTTTTTGACTGATCCACGCGTGTGACAGACAGACAGACAGACGGACAGAACTGCGTTGGCTAAGATGCACTGAAAGCAGTAGCTGCTTTTGCACGTAAAAATGCAGCATACAGTAGAATGCAATAACAAGCATTTAACACCTTATCTAGGGAACGTAACTGAATATATGAAGTTGGCAAAGCACTTATTTTTCTTGCACAATAAGCACTGTTGTTTTAATCGAAAAAAATGGCTAATACTGTAACTTACCAGCAGTGCAACAGACACAGTGCACTGTAATAATATCTGTTACTGTGACAAATGATATAGTGCACGTAAATATAAATATTACCTTTGTGCGAGGGCATGTTTTAGTCTTTCATTGTCGTACCGGAGTTGTTCAACAATCGAAGCCATTGACGAACCAGACTCCTGCATTGGCAAACACCTTACTATTCACAACTTTCTTTTCAGTTCGTTTGCTGGACAGAAATCAGTATTTATTGTTATAATACGCACAGACAATATGAGCATAAAAAACTAAAATAGTAATAGACATGCACATGTTTGACGATTTCAAAAATCAGCCAGTAAGCTGTCTCGAGTTTCTTTTGTATGTCTTGCATGTTTCTGAAGTTTTTCGTAAGATCTTTTCAAAAGCATATTCTATGTGAATTGTTTTCAAAATCAGGCCCCTGATCTACAAATGCTCAGCAACATCACAAGCAAAGACTACACCGCTCTGAAGACAGGCACAGAAGACAAAAGTAGCTGGCAGAAGAGTTTGTCATAAACCTGCCATATGGCTGAAGACTGCAGAGAAAGAAAAATCTACAAACTACTTAAATAAACAAACTAGGGATGTGATGAAGCCGAAAAATATTCACATTTCTCGAATGCGAATATTATGTTTACCATTCATCAAATAACAAATATGAATGCGAGGTTATTCAGCCTCAAGGAAACTTCACTATACCTGTACCTGAATTCGTCACATCTGAACAAACTGTACATACTGTTCAAATACTGTTGTGACAACATGGTAGGTTGCTTAGTATTGTAACAGTTAGGACGTTTGACTTACAATCACAAGGTCATCGGTTTGACTCTCTGTCGTGTCGCTCTCAACTGGTTACTAGTTCGTTGAATGACTGTCAGCGGACTGGTAAACCATCTGGGTATGTGACCAGAAGCCTAGGTCAACTCAGCCTTCCATCCTTTTGGGGTAAATAAATCAAGCACCGGCCTTTCTGGCTGGGGTTATGGCAGGGTGCATTCACCTACATCAGGTGGCAGCTAACACTGTGTGATCACATACTGCAGGTGATGCTCTGTAAGTATGAGATTGGTTTCTTATGAAGAGCTGTATCATCTAACAGACCTGTTGTTGCTGGCTGATGTCGGGCCTAGCAGTGCTAGGAGGCGTATCAGTGCCGTTCGTCTGTTTGTCTGCTGCCACGCTGGACGACGACACCGTTGCATTAGACGAAGCATTCACCAGCTCTTTCAATTCGTTGAACTTATCCATGAACTGCGCCCCAATGACAACCATAGCAATCACAGACTGAACGGTAGTTCAAGCCATGTTTTAACGGCGACTTCTCTTTCCTATGGAGAAGCTAAAAATTCGACCCCCCACAGAATCAATACCCCAGATCCGACTGAGATAAAATTTGGCACGGTCGATTACGTCGGCTAGATAACCTCTAACGCACAATTTCATGTAAATCTGGCCAGGCGGGCTTCTCGGCAAATAGGTGAAAGATACGCAAAAATTTTTATAGCCATATACCTTTTTTCTTCCACGCACCTAGAGGTCAGAATCCTCAGCAGATTTTTGCACGCAATGGCTCAAACGATGCGGTATCAGGCAAGGGTGTGCCTTTTAGGGGTTAAAAAATTAAAATTTAATATTTAACGTATTTATTAGAAAAATTCGAAAAAAATTACTATGGCGCCTATGAAGAAAATTAAACAACTCTTTAAACGATGATAACTTTGGCTGTGTATAAGATAGTCGTAATTTTTGGTTCTAGGGTATGGTTTTCGAGGATGGCCAATCTAATGATGTTATTCAAGTTTATCCCAGACCCTCCCTGGTTGCCATGGCAACGAAAATTGGCTATAACTCGGCTTGTGTAAGAGATATCTGCAAGATTTTTGCGTTTATAGGGGGTTTCGGGGATGGGCCAGCGAATGCTGCCAATTTACTCCGACTGACCCTCGTTGCAATGGGAACAAAATTTAAGACAAAATGGGCTATAACTCGACATAATGTACAAAATATCTCCCAGATTCGTGCATCTAACAAGGGGTGTTGAGGGTGGAACAAATAAATAATTTTAGTAAGTCTACCATCATTGACTCTCGTTGCCACGACAATGAAATTTGTAGAATTTTCGCCACAGATTGGCTAAAACTCGGTTAACTATGAAATGGGCTCGGACTGTACTTTGACTTGACTTTATAGATGTTTGTGGTCGGCCATTTTACGCAAGCGTCCAATAACTGTAATAATACAATTAGTTAAATTAGCATTATTGGAGTGTTTTTCGGGGCTATATTAAGCGGGTGATGCGAGCAATATTAGTTCGTTTATTTATATGGCCATTTTGTGGATATAAATAAAATTTTGTTTAACATTGTCAGCAATGCAGGCCAGCGGTGACATCATGCCTGACGAGTGTCGTCTGCTTTGTTCAGTCACGCCATTAGTATAGGTAGTAAGTAACAGTTACAAGTGGCTTGGCTACTGTAAAAAATATCTGAAGCACAATATCTTTGTAAATGATCACCAGTAAAAACAGTATTTTAGTAATAAAACAGCAAATATAAATGTACAAAACATCAGTTTATACACTTAAATGGCAACATTGAAGAACTTGCATGTCAAAAACAGCAAAAATCACAAAAGGTGATATTATTCAGCAGCACGTTGACACATAGTCAGTGTAATGTGGGCAATATCACCTTTTGTGAATTTTGCTGTTTTCGATGTCGAGTTCTTCGATGTTGCCGTTAACAGGTGTATAAACTGATGTTTTGTACATTTATTGATATAACAGCTAGACTGTCAAGTCTTGTGCAAGGATAAATCTGTTCATGTTAGCCACCATGGCATGCTGCAATATTTATAACAATGATGTCAGCATCGGCCAATAACTATCAGGCCAATAACTGTCAGCCTAGCTCACCCTGTGCCAGTTTGTAAGAATGTTTCACACACAAAGACTATTTAAAGAAAGAATGAAAGTACTGAGTACCATTTTAACGTACAGTAAACGAGTATCATGCAATGCAAATGCTGAGAAAGGCCAAGAAACAGACAGATGCCCTCAGTGTTCACAAAGTTCACCAAAGGACACTGAAATCCAAAAACTATCAGAATTCTTAACTTTTAATATTCTACTGTGATAACATGACACATCTTCAGTTGCAGTGTGCGGAACTGAACAAACTAAACTGCTATAATTAAATACCAGTATCTTCAGCAGCAATATTAACATAATGATTTCAGTCTTACTTTGGTTAATTCGACTTCCGAACTGAAGCCAAGACCATAGATAGTATTAACGCGATGATCGGCCCACTGTCCAAACTTCTGTGAAGTCTTTGTAAACGTCATGTTCGTCGTCATTGTGCTGTTGACTAGCGCCTAAGTCACAAACACACAGAACTTCCTCATGCTGTCACTGTCACAAACCATTCATTACTAACATGTAAAATACAAATAAACTGAAGCATAATTCTACAAGCAAATAACTATGTGAATTTACATGACATAACACAACACATTCAACAGAACTGCAAAGTCTTCAGCCTGTTGGGGTGCGGGCTGATATATTGTAGCCATATGGTGATACAATACGTGGTATTTTGCACGCGATGAATGTCAGTCGACAAACATTAAACTAAACCAAACAGCCAAATATGGTGAATACATACCTTTGATCCATCCAGACTGATAATACGATATGAGCCACGTGCTGCATCATGATAAAAAGATACGGCAACTGGCTGTGAACTCACTGGCAGCCATTTCTTCTTTGTATCCGGATCAATTTGAAACACATGAACTCTGCTGGTAAATATCGGCTGTTCGCTGCAGCGCAAACACAGTCAAAAGGCAACACTTCTCAATAAATTCAGGGTTTCCTGTATAATCTGTGCAAATAAGAAAGCAGCATCCTGCACTTCCGCACCACACAATATTAGCATATCACAATCAGTTGTGTTATGGTTTTGGTGTGGAAATGTAAGCTAATTCAATCTGCCATAGATGTAACTGCATGCAGACATGTCCATGGTAGTCAGGTAGATAGGTACAAATACTTACGGGATATGAATAACAACAGTCAGTTACTTGCAATTCCACGGCATAACTTATCCTTTGGTTCCCGTTCTTTTCGTGTCCCTGCTCCGAGAATTTGGAACTCCTTAACTCCTCAAATTCGTCAATGTCAAACCTTGGCTAATTCAGATGTCACTTAAAGACCCACTACTTTCAGTCAGCCTTTTCTGCCACCTAGCGTCCATCATCCTATGCGCCCTGATTCTTTCTGAGACTTTGGCGCTTTATAAATCATTTACTTATTTACTTACAAATTTGATGCTATGTTCCATCCTCATATTATGTTTCCTGGCAAATATATTACTGTACCTCATAAAAGCACGCAAATGTTTTAACATTTGTCTATGAGGTAATTCTTAATTAATAATGGATACATATAAATAACTACGTCTTAATCGTCTTAATAATTAATTTGTGGCTCGGTAGTCTAACAGTAACGTGTCGGACTTGTAATCCTGAGGTAACTCGGAGGCACAGGTTCGACTCCGCACCAGGACACTGCCGGGTAACGACCTTAGGCCAGGGGCGCAGTGCAAGATGGGGAGTAATTGAAAGCAGTATGCAGGGAAGGGAGGAAGGAGAGGGGTAAGCAAACACGTGGCGAGCGTCACTTGAATTGACGGCCAGCAGAGAACAAAGAAATCGTCACACAGTGCACCGCTAAAGTAACAGCGCTCCACTTTCAAGGCAAAACCATCTGCTTCTAATTAGTGATGCTTGGATTCAAATATCAAAGGGCTGAAAAACGAATACAAATTCGAACTTGAAATTCGAAGTTCGCAAATCCGAACTTCGTTTGACAACCCTTTCCTGAACACATTCGGTGATCATGCTGTCAGCATACTGTGAGTTAACACTCGGTAAGAACAGGTCAACGTTCTGATAGGTAGTGACTGCTTCGACTTATCATCATTCACCGACATCTTTCCCAACACAACTCTCCTTCTAGCAGGCTTATTTACATTGTCCTTCCACACAGATGGAAAATAATGTTAACAGTTTGGCACTTGTCAAAAATAAGATACCCTGATTTAAGCAATATGACGTACCTCAACCGACTCACAATGATGTTTCTTAGTTGTTTTTCACATTTTTTTGCGTGAATGTTTCAAGTTAAGGTTAGAACCAGGATTGAGATTAGGGCTAGTTTAGTTAGTTAGTTTATTTGCACAACCATTATTGAAAATTTAAACAAAAAATGGCTTCTATGTGGTATATTAGCATTGCGTTACAATTTTTTAACATAAAATACTGAAGGTTTATGAAGTCGATAAATTTCAAAATAACTGCACAGTTTACCATTAAAACAACAAAACTGAACGTGAGGATTTATTACGAGTCTGCTAGGATACGTCATATTGCTTAAATCAGGGTATTCTATTTTGGACCGGCGCCAGTTTTGCTAAGGTTGTGCTGTGCAAAACTATAAAAACCCTGAAAGAGACACCTGAACACCGTATTCTACTTCGCTGGCGATGAAAAGAACTAAACTCATAGCTTACCCCATTCTCACATTTAATGTCAGTATTAAAAATTCGAGCTTTATCAAAGTACGACCTTTAACAGTAAAAATAAGCAAAAAACAATATCAAAATTCAAACGGTGTTGTTCAAAAAATCTAGTTTGCAACGCAAAATCACAAACAAAACAACGACATCAAAAATAAACAAGCATAGATAAAATCATTAAATGCGTGACTGTAAGGAAGTAACTGAATAAAAAAAGTAAGTGCCGTGGATTACCCTGCTAAGCTGAGAAATAAATCTACAGTCTAAATTGTCATTGATTTTGCAACTGTTTAATGAAATGCCGACTCACAATGATGTTTCTTAAATTCATTATTAATTTTTGGGCCGACCATTGATATATAAGCTTTAAAATCCTGCCCTTTTCTAAAGCCTACGAGATGTCCGTCGTCTGTCCGTCGTGTGTAACGGATGTAGCCTAGGCCTATTGTGCGAAACGATAGATGTTAAGCCCAAATTTTATTACGTGGAAAGTCGCGGACTCAAATCATCAAAGTCGTTGACACAAACGGTGGCAAATCATGAAATCATAAAGTTTCGGTGAAAGTCGCCGACGCAAACCATCTCGACATGTCGTCACTAATCTTAGAACTTAATTGCGCGGATCTGATTCCGCGAGAGAGTAATTCGTTGTCCGCACGAAGACAGGTGTTTGTGACGTCATCGACAGCACTCCTATACGCAGAGTACAGACTACAGTTCTCAGTCACGCTGCGCTGCTGTGTCGCTACTCGCAGACAGATGCGCTCTACGTTAGGCGCAGACAGACAGGAATTGCTCTTAAGAAAAAAAAACATTTAAACAGAAGCATAGGCACTCGTGGATTGTTTCTCTGGCATTTTTAGAAAGCGTCGGCGATGACAACTATGCAGGTACGATCTTCGGTGAAAGTAAATAACGTTTTGAGGTATTCGATTGTGCATATAGGGTCCGACATTATTTTATAAAATGAGGTAAAATAAAACTTTGCTCTAAGCAACAATCGACAGTGTGATGCAATTTTAATGTCGAAAAAAATAGAATTTTATTTTGTGATCTAGGCAGAGGCGGCGCCAGATTCTCAGATCTGGGAGGTCTACGTCGAGCATGGTTGTCGATTTTCCGCCGCTACCCCACCCCACCCCCTTCGTCCATCCAAAAAGCTCGAATTTGCGCGAATTTCATCTGTCGTTCTGTTAGACGCTAAAGGGGTCCGGACCCTTGGATACCCGCCCCCCGCCGCCCCTGGATCTAGGCAACATATAAATGAAATTATTGTTCGGAGACTTGATCAGACTTCAGCTAGGCCTACAAAGGCAACGATTTATAAATCTACAGTTGTGTGAATAGGCCCTGATGCGCGCATCGTTCTCTGTCACCGTAAACTATTGTACACTGTGTCCAGAAAAAAAGTAACCCCCTAGACATCGTACAATAAAAATGTCAAATTTAAACGAATTTAAATAAAATTTCGTATGATTAGCCCCCAATAAAGTACTAAAGAGACTATTAAATTTCGTTTAAAAATATCATTTCTGAGAGGAGTTACGAATTGTTGAATATCGATAACAAAATATCACTGTTACCAATATGGCTTTACATAAGTAAATCCTGCGGTTAATGTACATTTTCGTAACTCCAACAAAAACACGAGATTCTAGCAACATTCCGTATCAACAATGCATTATTTATTGGCAATCAAAGTGCAAAATTTCAAGTAAATCTGCCAAAGCAAACAACAGTTACAGCAACTTTTGTGAGGTCAAACCGAAACACTTCAGTTTCACGTCTTGTGTCTGACGTAATCCACAAAAACCTTGAACTGAAGTGTTTTGGGGTCACCTCACATAAATCACTGTAACTGTTGTTCGCTTCAGCGGATTTAACTGAAATTTAGCATTTTGATTGCCAACAGATGGCGCATTATTGACGCATAATTTCGCTAAAATTGGGTGTTTTTGTTAAAGTTACAGAATTGTATAGTAACCGCGGAGTTTACTTATGCAACACCATTTTGGTAACAGAGATATTTTGTTATCGATATTCAACAATTAATAAATCCGCTCTAAAATAATATTTTTAAACAAAATTTAGTGATCTTTCAGTGATTTATTGGGAAATAATCGTACGAAATTTTATTTAAATTTGTTTAGATTAAACATGTTTATTGTACGATGTCAAGGGGGTTACTTTTTTCCGGACAATGTGTAGAATTAGCTGAATTTTTGATTCACTTAGACTACGTTCGTGCGTGCCTATAGGCCTAACGATTTTCTGGGGGCAGAGTGGGTAAGCAAGCACGCAGTACGAGCTTATATCATTCCAGACAGTGCGGCATCGTACTTAAATCGCGCTCAAATGGTCGTTTGCTTTATGACGCACGATTGCAAATCCAGCCCGACATGCAGGTTGCGTGTGTTTTTGGTAGTTGGCCGGTGGCGTGGTCATGCAGGCTGCAGATCGCAGTACCACGTGCTCGTCGTTCCCAGAATACAGCGCGCCCGGCTGTCAATCACAGCGGGCACCTGCTGTGACAAACCCCTCACTCCACTCGTCCTCAGCTGCAGTGCAAGACACTGGACGTCATCACGAGCATCTTGTCTACACCGCCGCCGCATCCCTGACGCCATCTGACCCAGCAGCAGCAGCAGCTGTGTCGCTGGAGCGCGATATGAACGCCATCTACAGGTCGGCACCGTACTAAGTTTCACGATACCTACACCTATCATAATACGTGTTCTATTATTAAACGTTATAATATTATAGTGTAACCTTTATCATCACCTTGTAACTGTGTGTCTAATTACCTCCGCCAAGGAGGTAATGTTTTTGCCGGTTTTTGTTTGTTTGTCTGTTTGTCTGTGTGTGTGAGGAAGATAACTCAAAAAGTTATGGACGGATCTTTCTGAAATTTTGAGGTAATATCGGACGTGGCATAAGCTACAGGTGATTCAATTTTGAGGGTGATCCGGCAGGAATCCTGCATTCTGGATCACTTTGAAGTTTTCGTTACCATTGTGTTAAATGGGGCATAAGCAAAACCGCTGGCAAAGCGAATATGGTGACGCCACCTAGCGAATAGCATTGCCTTGGCGGAGGTACCTGCGAGCTATGATTGCTTTCTAGGTGTACTCTGTAGTAGGACCTATAATTTGTAGCTATCACTATGAGTTCTATAACTGTAAGCTTATTATTGTATTGTGGTGTATATGTGCACGGCAGCCATCCGTTGTTTCCTCTGTTGGCACTGATCGTGGACAAGTGTGAGCTGGCGACGTCGACAGTGCCTCGTGATGCTTTGTCGTCGTCACGGTCAGCTCAGCTTCACGTCTGTTCATCCACGTCCTTCGACGAGGACGTCCGTCTCTTCACCAGACAGGTATATATACCACTATTTTGGTACGTGTTCTCACATTTCGCGTATGATCACATTTCGCCTGCGCTTAAGGTTAAGGTTAGGGTTGGTGATAAGGTTAAGAGTTGTGGTTTACAGAGGTAGGGTCAAAAATCGGGTAAGGGATTAGGCGAAATGGAACTACTGTACTCCCTTAGGCCTACTTCAAACGCTGTGGCTCTTGGCATGGGAGGGAGCAGTTAGTTTACGTACGAGCGGCAACGTTATGATGAACTGCATGCAAATATTGTTTTATGACGTGTATTGCTATTTTGTTTTTTTCGGCTAATGCAGAAGTGTTTTAGGCCCGAATTACTAAACATATTTAAAAAGGTTTGCTCACTACACAATAATGTGCTTTTCTGCCGATTGTTTTCGACAACACTGCTACATAACGCGTCCGAATGTTCAGTACGTTTTTTGCGCCACCTGGTGTAATAATGTCAACATTTAATAGGGGGAAGATAACAGAACTGTGTATTTTGTCTGTGTTTTTAGTTAAGCCTGTTTATAGTAGGTAGACCTACAGTAACTGCGAATGTTGTGTTTATTATTGTATGTAGATGAAGTCCAACAATGACGTGCATTTTTCGTCGAATCCAGAAATCGACAGCATCGTGAGTTATTGGATTCGTTCAGGATATATTATGAATTTCTGGACAGCGCAGTTTTACCTTTCAGTTCAGCGTTTAGTTAAATTGAAACAGCTGAGCTGATTCTCGTCGGCGTCGTCTGTGTGAATTGGCCATTACTCCTAGTGGCGGCTTAGCCTAGCGGTAACGTCGTTGGTCGCACCAACGAAGTTACTGTACGCTAAGCCAGGTTAGTACCGAGATGGGTGACCTTTCGCGAGTATACTGCTCAAGGACAAAAAAAATCGTGGCCATGGCATTGGCCTTGACGACTTGGCATTTAGTCACTTGTAATGAACGTGTTTTCAGCTGCAATGAACTGAAACGGTGTTGGCCCTGTTTTGGCTGTTTGGCCTCTAAATAAACTTAAAGTACCGGACGACTGTAGCCTGAAAACATCGAAACTATGTTTGTCTGAACATTTTTACTTTTAGGGTTCAGTTACGGCTTAGGTATAATTAAACCGGCATTATATGCAGTATAAAGTTGTCGTACATAGAATGTCTAGTTACTTTAGTTACTTACGTACTTATTAGTGGCGTTGGCCTTAAAAATTCTGCTTGAAAATGCTTCATGTAAATTTTTTAAAAATTTGGCTTAGGGTCCACCAGATATAGCGCTGCTAGAAAAATTTACCCAGTGGCAGAACATGTAACCTATGCGTACAATGTTATTACGTTACAATAGTCGGCATCGCTTCTTGTCAGCCGCGCGTGACAGCAAACTGAAACGCAGTCTTGTGCGAAAGTTTTATACCCCGTTTACACGATCAAGCAAACATCGAGCAATCATCGAGCAAACATCCAGGAAATACATTTAAAATACACCTGCATGACGTGCGTCGTGTGCTCTAATTGCTCGATGTTTGCTTGATGATTGCATGATCGTGTAAACAGGGTATTAATCACCGTACGTGTTTGGTGGCAGTGGATCGTGTACGATAGCGACATCTAGCGGGCGGCAACATCATAGCATTTTAGCAAGAATGTACGGAGGCTCAGCGTGTAATTGGGCGGTAAGTTAAAAAGCGTCTGCGTACGTGATGTCGGCGTGTTGGCCTTGCAGAATACAGCCGCTCAGTGGGGCATTGAGACACAATAATGCCATACGTGTCCTGCTGAGAGAGATAGAGAGCGCCACAAGGGGTAGTGTGGTCGAAACGCGGGTTTCACAGCTTCGCCTTGGAGTGTCAGGGAACGGTGTTTCGCTGCGTGCTGACGTTTGTTGTAGTATCGGCGGGGCAACTGAAAACACGAGACCTGACATAGCGAGACTGGATAACGCGGCACCAAACAGCAGGGGTGGACATCGCGGAACTTAATTGTTTCAATGTGCGAGTATCTGCTCATTCAAATTAAGTTCGTTGCTGCATGCAGTATTAGGTATGAACTGTATCTATCGGCCTGTGATGGCGTTCTTCGTCATTTGTGCATTCCGCAGCCATATTCTGTCACTCGCATAGCACAAGCTTCACAGAATCGTGCATGTCCGCACGACACCAGTGTGAAGTCAGCACGTGGTGCCACGAAGCACACTTCACAACAGTCGTCAGAGGCAGCGTCGCAGGGCCGGATTTAGCTGGTGGGAGGCCTGGGCCCAGTGGCGTATTTGGGATTTCAGAAAGGGATTGGCTATCGAATTACAGGGTTTTAAAAATTGAGGGGTTTGGTGGG
>Ga0209367_1003000_pt1 | contig 22682 bp, 10 predicted proteins | sample WorMetLIZISLAND2_FD_187412 | JGI IMG/M metagenome (GOLD analysis project Ga0209367, IMG submission 187412) | Marine gutless worms symbiont microbial communities from Max Planck institute for Marine Microbiology, Germany - Olavius geniculatus... ... | reverse complement strand
CAGCATGGAATGTAGATTTTAGCAGTCCAAGTCCGGACGCTCTAGATTCAAGCAGGCTTGCGCACGTGGGTGTCAACTAGACGTACCCCTGTAAAAAGTGGTGATTTATACTCTGTGCTTGTCTAGCGTGTAAATGGTTGCAGATAGACACAGCCATGCTGCTTATCATAACAAGCACTGATGAGGAGCTTCTTACGAATGTCACCATCGATAACCTTGAATGATCTTGAACCCTAAAAATATTGATTTAACGTGATTTTTGGGCGATTTTTGGCTGCAAAAGAGTGAATTACGACGAAATGGATGGAGATAGACTAAGATTACATGCGAACAGGAACTGCTATAGGCTTTCGCACGTTTCGTGAGCTTTGCTCAAATTTCTTGTCATCTCAACTAAAAGGGCATGTGTAATTTCCTATTAGTGATCAATAACAGCCTTGGCCCCTTCATGCAGTGTTTATAGCCACAATACGTCCATAAAAGACAGATGGATAGACACATCATGCCATAGACGCTCTACTGTCTACAGCATAGCTGTAACACATCAAAAATTAAACAACAACAAACGTCAGTTCATTTTGACCATTTAATGTCAGTTGTCAATCACAATTTGGTGGTAGGTCTAAATTCAACCACCAACGCATCCTGTAGACAAGTCATTAACAGTAAAATGTTAAGAACAGGCTTCAGTCATGCTCACACAGTCATCACAATGCAATCCAGCACGACTCTGAGAAGGTGAAAATAAAGAAAATAACTAGAAACAATACACATAAACACGTACAGAAATTGACATTTCACAATGATTACATAAAGTACATAAAGTCTTAAATATAGATATCATGTACAAAAGTTAAGGCTTGAAAGTATTTATACAGCATACCAGCACACTCAGATTAAGACAAATGCTCCGAGCTGCGTACTATTGCATACGATACCTACAAAATATTCAATGACGCCGGAAATAACTGGTTTCAATATGAACAAACAACGACAACGTTTGATGGCAAAAATGTTAAAATAATGATCGAAAACATGAACTAGAACTTAGCAACCAAAAAAACATCAAACCTCTGTGCTCAATAGTGCCGCCACCTAGATGGTAAATATAATATACTTACCATACAGTTCTATTTTTTCAAAGATTACTGGACATCCAGATCCTGACTCTTATGTGAATTCACAAACGTCTAATCTAATTATGTGGTACATGGGCATCTCTCTGAAACATTTCATCAAAAATGTGTTCTATTCACAATTATGTAAAGAATCGTGCTATTACTTGCCCAATGAAAATACAATACAGTCATCTTACAGTCACAAAAGTCTTATCGCTTTGTACTTATACCACGAGCTACTGCTCCAAAAATGTCACCAACATCGGTTTACATATCATGGACACACAAACAAACAAACCCAAAAACACAACATCTTTTTTTGATAGAGATAATAAAAAATGTAACAAATAAATGATCAGATCGTTGCATCCATTGCAGCAGCTAACTAGCAAACAGATGAGATTAGCTGAGTGGGTGAGCTAGCGGTAAAATGTAGCTCAACATTCGTGTAACAAAAATTAATCGTGCTGCTCTCCAACAACGCCGCTTGAAATTCAATTAAAGCAGAGAAATGAGCAATTTCCCACTGCATGCCACAGATACTGGTGTAATCTATGAAACTCAGAAATTTTAAAATATATGAACAAAATGGTTATTTTTGAATGAGAGATAATCAGAGATTATAATTGACCACACGGTGTTTCATAAAAAGGCACCCTTTTTGTTTCTTTCATAATTCAGCCAAATGATGATCAATTTGCACAAAACTTTTTTTAAAATGTAGCTAAGGAAATACTAATTCAAACTGTTTGGACAAAATATGGCTGTTAGTTAAATACTTTTTGCTAGACGTGATGTAATGCTGACGTCATAGTGTGCCATGAGTACAAACTGCTTTGTTGCAACCGGTGCCAACAGACTTGCTAAATAGCTGCCCTGCATCGCTGGCGAACTTTATCTGGTTCATTGGTGACAAAATGTTAAAGTTTTAACATTTTAGCCACAAAAATGCCCAAGACGATCACTTTCACATACTTGTGGGGATAGCTTAACTTTTACACCTTCCAGCAAGACAGTGCACCAGCAAGCGCCGCTTGCGAGATGGTTGAGTTTTTAGATTGCGAGATGCCTGATTTTATGCCCCCATGTTGCTTAGTGCTGGCACGATAAACTTTTTTCATCAGTGAACAAGATAAAGTTCACCATCGAAGCAGGGCAGCAACTGACAAAATCAATTCAGACAAGCCAGTTTGTACTCACGACACATTATGACATTAGCATTACATCATGACTAGCAAAGAATATTTAACTAATGACCACATTTTGTTGAAATATTCTGAATTAGTATTTCTTCAGCTACATTTGGTAGCAAGAAATTTGCGCTAATACTCACAAGATGCGCGAATGCCTATAGCAGTTCCGATTCAGTAGTTTAGCTGAAAATTGGGGTGTTCACAATAAGTTAATATACAAATACCAAATTCTCTATCTGGATCGCATAATGATAGTAGCGTGGCGCCACCTTGTGAATGATATAGACTTGTGTTGCAGCCTGAAATTGCCAAAAAATCCATAAAACCCCCTATTTTGGCGTTTAAGGTCATCCAAGGTCACTGAATTCGGCGCCAATCGAGAGACAGTGTACGACTTCCTATTAGTGATTAATAGTAACCTAGGCCCTATCTTGCAGTGTTACTGAGATATAGCAACTTATTGGCCCAAAATCGCAAATTTTACCCACCCCCCTCTCATTTAGCACCCTCGTTCAGGGTGACCCCCTTCGAATTTATGAAAAGGTTTCTGAAACTAGAGTCTTCCAGGCAGCCGCAGGTGAAGATTTGGTGATCTTAGCTTGCACCGTTTTTGACTGATCCACCCGTGTGATGGACAGACAGATGGACGGACAGTCAGACGGACAAAATTGCGATGGCTAAGACGTGCTGAAAGCAGTAGCTGCTTTCACGCGTAAAAATTTCATGCAAATTGATCATCATTCAATTGAGTTATAAAAGAAACAAAAAGGGTGCCTTTTTATGAAACATGCGTACACAATGGAGTTCTCAATGGATGTGTGAAGACTGTAGGCAAAAATTTTGGGAGTAAACTAACGAAATTATCTAAGATTATAAAGGATGTGATTCACAGATTTTTTTTTAAAAATCACACATTACAATTTCAAAACACCCCACACTGCAACTAGACAGCAAGCTGACTTCCTTGTTCACTCACCATTGGGCTTAATGTCAAATACCAAAGCACGAGTAGTGATGACAACAATATGCTCGGCCTGGCTAACATGCATTGGGCTTAGTACACCAAATCATTGACACTGATGGCAAATACATGTTTGGCTGATGTTATGTCAAAACATGGTCAGTGTAGAAACTAACAAATTTGCCTCAATTAAGATTAATAAAGGTAATTATAATTATCATTAACTGTTGCAAATATGCCCAAATAATTATCAAAAAGCAAATCATCAAAAACAGAAAATTGTAAGAAGATGTAAGTTAAAACATATTCTCTGCAACTGTATATGTGCGAATAAAACGCTACCAACGTAAAATAAAATTTAGCCCAACATAACAAAACGTTCGTCCAGTTACAAAGTTCGAGCACCAAGTCCCTGAATAAAACCAAGGCTTAAGTACAAGCCAAGACCTCAGATAGAGGCCACAATCTTAAGGCATTCATGCTTTGCATAATATATACAATCCACCAAAAAAATATTGTTGCCATTAGTTCATTGTAATGCAGCTGTAGAAGCTTTCTGACTTAATTCTTACTGCACTGGCTGCTTAAGCCCAAATTCCATTCCACCGACTTTCACCGAAACTTTCCCGCTGGGAAAGTCGTGGACACAAATCATCTCGACATGTCAAGATGTTTGTGACAAAGTCTGTGACAAGTCCAAGACAAACCCGTCTGAGTCGCTGTAATTGAATTTAGCCTGTTACAATGCACGGGGAAAGTCAGCGACAAAGTCCGTGACAAAGTCTAGGACAAGTTCACGACAACAAATCATGAAAGTCGGTGACCTGATTTGTATCGCGAACTTTCATGATTTGTGTATGCGACAAGTCTGCGACTTTGTCAGGAACTTGTCCCGGACTTTGTCGCAAAGTTGGCGTAGTGGAATTTGGGCTTTATCAAACAATAAATGGCTTCTATTAACAAGCTAAGTATTGTAAGATCAAAAGTTAGCAGTTATCAATTTTCACTAATTTCTGTTTTCTACCCAAAACACTGCAATACTTAAGCAGAGCATGAAAACATGTAAGCTTAAATGTAAAACAACTTAACAACAAGAAATTTGAGCTAATGCTCACGAGATGCGCGAACTCCTATAGCAGTTCCGATTCAGTATATTAACTGAAAATTGGGGTGTTCACGCGAGTTAATATACAAAGTACCAAATTCTCTATCTGGATCGCATAACAATAGTTCCGTGCAGCTGACATTGAAAATTTGGTAATGCTAGCTTGCACCGCTTTTGAGTGATCCACCTGTGTGATGGATGAACCGACAGATGGATGGACGGATGGACGGACAGAATTGCGATGGCTAAGACGCGCTGAAAGCAGTAGCTGCTTTCGCACGTAAAAAACTTAACTAAAACAATCCACTAAGAGAATTGAGTAATCCACAACGTACAAAAATGGCATCAGTATGACATAAAAAGCCACAAGCAGCTGCGGGAGATAGAATACACAGATATAAAAAAACAGTGACAAGCAACTGCTGAAATATAATACTTGACGAAATGACATTATGTTTGATATCAAATGTGCACTAAACCGTAGTTTAATATCAAAACAAAAAACACAAAAACAAATAATGCCAACAACAAAATCATATAGCTTGGAGAGCTTGTAGTCTACCAACCAGCACAACATCTATCGATATGCTAATTAATAATAATAATTAATACACGTAAATTGGCACAACACTAGAAATATTTTTACACCGTGCAAGGACAAATAAAATATCCAGCGACGACGAATTGCTGAAATAAAAACAGTGATAGAAATAATAATGGCAAAATGCCAAAGAAAATATCGAAATGACGTGTTGTTCTTAGTGTACCGACAAAACCGGGAACAACAAAACCGAGAAACAGTGATATACACTTAGGTTTAGGGAATATGGTTAAGGATAGGGTTAGAAATTAGGGTTAGGAATAGGGTCAAGGATTAAGGTTCAGGATAGGGAATGAGAGAGAGAGAGGATAAGACTAGGGACTGGTATAGGGTTAGGGTTAAGATTACGATTCGTGTAGTGGGGTAGTTTTGACGTTCCCAGTTTTGTCAGTCTAGGTTTTGACGGGGAACCATTGTTCTCATACAAAGGCAGGTTCCGTGGCAGGTCGTGTGTCACAGTCACGTATCTGCTGTAGATCTGCTTGAACTTTGGCCGAGAGAGCGGACGTCACACTGCTACTGGGTAGGTACTCTTGGCCTGGTGACTGGGATTCTTGCTGACCGCTGGTACCAACCACAGGCCTACCATAATCCGGCTTCATCTGCTGAGCACTTGTATCTGTTAGATTCGTATCAGCCTGGTTGATCTGACTGTCCTCCTCGATCACAGGCAGCAGCCTTGCGCCAGAATCAATGTCCGTCATTTCAAATATTGCTTCATCCTGAACATGCAAACTACGGCTGCAGAAAAACTGACAATAAATTAACTGATCAATCGTACAAAAAATCAATCGACTAAAACGTTTCAATCGATTAAAATTTAATTAAAATGCCGAACTTCTTAACTGCCTGAAATGACCAATGATGAACGTTTGTAATCTAATTTTATGTCACGTAAGACATGTCATCAAGATTTCTACCTGCATAGTGACAGTTGAACAGTGTGCACTTTGCACTTTTCACATTTGCTTTAGTTTGAAAAAAAATAATAGCAGCCAATGGTTGAATTCTGCAGTTGTTCTGGTCTTTCTTCATTACAAAAATTAATGGAAATTAATCAGTTAATTTCCGCTAATTTTTGGAAATTAATCCATTAAAACTTCTGAACTGATTGCAGCCCTAAAACAAACAAACAAACTAAAAACTGACCCCGAACCTTACTTTTGACCCATTAAGATAAAAACTGGAACACTAATTACTCTTGGTCTGGAAAAAGTCCACACCAATATTGGTTTCGGGTGTGCCTTTTTCTTGTGAATTAAAAACTGGTACATGACAGATGTATCGATGGACCAGACCTATAACATGGCATAGTAGGACTGCTGCATAGACACAAAAACATGGACCCCTTTTCCAGTGGAGAAGGCAGAAATGCAGCAGCTCAAAACAAAAAGATGTTTTGTCTCCAAACAAAAGCTAACCGAGCAAATGACATAGATCCACTTTTGAATTATGACTGTGAGTTGGTTGAAAATGAATGCAGCACATGGCTCTAACTAATCTTCAGAAAATTATAATTACCTGAAAACTTGGCAACGACGATGGCCAATCTGTCACACACAAACCAGGAAAATTATCAACAAATTGTTCACATCAGAAATATACAGAGATTTCTTTTGGTTCATTGACCATTAATTAGATATCAAAAATGTCATTTGCTGGATGCTGTCGTATGACAGCTGATGAGGTGTCGTATATTTTGTCGTAACTTTTGTCTTAACTTTTTCGTACAATTTTTTGTAAATCGCATTTTATCGTAAAGCTGTTGGAAACCTTCCGTATGTCATAACATTGTCATAAATTTGTCTTACGATGTTTTGTAAATTTGGCCACAGGTGAAACCACGTACCAACAAATCAAAATTACAACGTTTTCAACTATACGAACATCACTCATCAAAATCTGTAACAATTCTTATTAAACACAAAAAGATCTGGGGCCAAATTCTTTAAACTCCTTAAGAAGATCTTTGAAAGACTTCTTTTCCAAAAAATGCGGATTTTCAAAACTTCTATGGAAAATGTCTTTGGAAGAATTTGAGAAGATCTTCCAAAGAATATTTTGAGCAAGGATGCGCAATTTTCGAAACTTCTTTGAAAACTGCTTAGGAAGAATTTAGGAAGATATGTAGGAAAGCAATAACCTTGTCCTACGCAGAGAAAGCTGCGTAATAAAACAAATTTTGCAAAAAAGTATGCAGTGTTGACACTTAGCTTAAATGTCATATGTGACGTCATAGGTTACTTGCGTAATGCTGCGGTAAAATCAACAATGAGTAAGTAAAGGAAATTGACGTTTGGTCAACTTAAAAAACGAAAGGTGTGTAAAATGCATTTTCCGTGGACGTGCTAAGATAAGAAGTTTTCCAAAGAAGTTTTGATTACGTCACATGGTCGGTATAAGTGCATCTGATTGGTTGAACTAGTTTAGGAAGATAAGAAAAAAAGTTCTTTGAAAACACAAAGAAAGCCATCGAAAATTAGGAAAAAGAAAACTTCTTTGGAATTCCTAAATCATCTGACATAGGAAAGATCTTTGGAAAATATATCAAGAAAATTTCAAAAATTTGGCCCCTGGAAATTTACATCAAATTCTTATTTAAACAGACTGACTGATAATTCTCGAGTGAGTGAGTGAGGGAGTAGGGTTTAACGTCCCACCCAACACAGTATAGGTCATTTCGGGGATAGCCTTTCCAGGCAATGCCCATACATACACATAATAATGGAACAGTAAGCATAACCTTTACAATAATGAAACAGAAAGTTTAACCTTTACAGAAAAACCTAAAATAAAACACAAAACAGAAAAACGACCTAAACCTAAAATTGTAACAAGAAACTTCAGCTAATGCGCATGAGACGCGTGAAAGCCTATAGCAGTTCCGGTTTAACAGTTTAGCTGAAAAGTGGGGTGTTCACACTAAGTTAATATACAAATACCAAACTCTCTATCTGGATCGCATAATGATAGTATTGTGGCGCCACCTTGTGAATGATATAGACTTGTGTCGCAGCACAAAATCGCCAAACAAATCCATAAAACCCCCCTATTTTGTCGTTCAAGGTCATCCAAGGTAACTGAATTCAACGCCAACTGAGAGCCAGTGTACGACTTCCTATTAGTGATTAATAGTAACCTAGGCCCTATCTTGCACCGTTACTGAGGTACAGCGACTTATTGGCCAAAAATCGCAAATTTTGCCCACCCCCCTCTCATCTAGCGCCCTCGTTCGAGGTGACCTCTTTCGAATTTATGGAAAAGCTTTACAGTTCCTGAAACTAGAGTCTTCCAGGCAGCCGACGGTAAAGATATAGTGATCCTAGCTTGCACCGTTTCTGACTGATCCACCCGTGTGACGGACGGACAGACGGACAGAATTGCGATGGCTAAAACGCGCTGAAAGCAGTATCTGCTTTCGCGCGTAAAAACTCTCCATTACCACTGCACATATGTAACAGTAATAAAAGTCCTGATAATTCTAGCACTTACTAACCACTCTGTCGAGCTGGTGCTTTTATAAGCCGAGGTGCCGAGTGACCAATGTCAACACTTGTACCAGGTGACTGCTGCTGACTGGCACGTGAGGATGAACGAAAAAGTCTGTGAATAGGCCTACAACATAACGAAAATATAAAAAAATTCACAGCCAATGCAGTTATCGACCAAATTACATGGATGAAGTAGTTAAGCAGCATCCAATGCTTTGACGCTAATAGCAGAACAACAAACTGGCTTGTCGCAATCGGTGCTGACAGTTGCTGAATAGTTGCCCTGCTTCGATGGTGAACTTCGTCTGGTTCGCTGATGACAAACTGTTAAAGTTTTACCATTGCAGCCACGAAAAATGCTCAAAATGATCACTTTCACACACTTGTGGGGTTAGCTTGACTTTTACACCTTCCAGCAAAACAGTGCACCAGCACACACCGCTTGCAAGATGGTTGAGTTTTTAAATCGTGATATGCCTGATTTTATGTCCCATGTTGCTTAGTGCTGATACAATAATCATTTTTCATCAGTGAACAACATAAAGTTCACCATCAAAGCAGGACAGCAACTGTCAAGACTGGTTGCGACAAGCCAGTATGTACTCACAACACATTATGATGTCATCGTTACAACATGACTAACAGAGAACATTAATTAAACAGCTGTATTTTGTCAAAATATTTTGATTTAATATTTCTTCAGCTATATCTGGTAAAAATTTCATGTAAACTAATGAGAATTCGACTGAGTTATAAGAAAAACAAAATGGTGCCTTATATATGAAACAAGGTGTATGTCTTGCTGTTTGTAATGATATCCTGCAAACAAAATATCTCCAAAATTAACAAATGGAAGATGATAAAACTTCTGAAGTGAATGACAAGCCAGGAACTGATCAGTTAGATACTAATGGCAACTGAATTCGATGCAGATCTAGAATCACTAGATCCAAATATATTTGTCTAATTTCTGAGTCTTTGTTCCAGTTGCCGACGGCTGATATGTCTCCACGCCACAGACTGACTGGCAGTTTAAAAACTAATCAAACAAATTTGATGATTATTCGTAAAAAGCAGTAAACAAATTTATCCACAAACTTTGCAGCACAAATCTCAAATGATGAAAAAGTGGCGCTACACTGGCAGGAAAACTGCCAATGGTCTTCAAGCAGTTAACAAAATATAAACAATGTTAGTGACAGCAAAAGTTAGTGTCTTGGGAGCGTAACAATAAGGTGTCAGCCTTATGATCGAGAGGTTGTGGGTTCAACTTCCGGTCAGGTCACTATCAAGTGATTACTACTTGGATGGTTGACTGTCTGCCGACAGGTAAACCATCTAAGTAAATCCTGAATTCCATTACGCCGACTTTCACCGAAACTTCCCCATGGGGAAAATCGCAGACACAGATAATGAAAGTCGCAAACACAGACGGTGACAAATCATCAAATCATAAAGTTTCGGTAAAAGTCACAGACAGAAATCATGAAAGTCGCGAACACAAACCATCTCGACATGTTGAGATGTTTGCAACAAAGTCGGTGACAATCTGTGACAAAACCACTCGGGTTGCTCTAATGGAATTTAATTCATTACAATGCACAGGGAAAGTCGGCAACAAAATCCGCGACAAAGTTCGTGGACTTTGTCGCGGACACAAATCATGAAAGTCGGCAACATAATTTGTGTCGCAGACTTTCATGATTTGCGTCTGCAACAAAGTCCGCGACCATGTCGTAAAGTCAGCGTAATGGAATTTGGGCTTTAATAACGAATACCAATGTCAACTCAGCCTTCCGTCTCTCCAGAATACCTGGCGATAAGGCAGGGTATGTTCACCCATGTTGGGTAACACTGTGTGATCCAATATATGGCAGATGAAGCTCCATAGCTCTGCAATGTGTTTCCCACAAAAAGCTATACACGACCTTTGACCTTTAACCATTTGAAAATTTGTAAACTTGTGAGTGCTGACCTGCGGCTGGCTGGTGCACCTTGCAGAGACATCTGTCTCTGTGAAATGATTGGCTGACCAGCAGCGTGATCCCCAGCTGCACCTAGAAACGGGTCTTCTTCCGGTATGCTCGATGCCATCACACTCCCAGCAACTGGCGGCTGCTTCTTCGTAGGGATCCTTACACCACAAAATCACTCCAGCTGATCAGCAGTTGAATGTAGCAAGAAATTAAAAAAAACTACAAATTTGGGGCAAAGCCCAACGTGAGTCCACCCGGTGCCATAAGTCCGATTGGGAGAAATTTCAGTGTGGGGGGGGTGAAATTCCCCTGCTAGCGAAGTTACATGGCCAAAAGTCAAATGCATTAGCATGCGCAGTACGCGCACTGTCGACTTAGGGTAGGTTGAAATGAGACAATGAAACTTTTTTGTTAGTGGACCAAAGTTCACCAAACTTTTTCGGCCAACAGAAGAGGGGTTGCAGTTGATCACTTGATATACCAATTTTTGATATCTCAATCCGTTGCAGAGATATTAAGGGTCAATGTGCAAAATTGTCGAAAATCGCGCGCAATGCTGACTTATGGTAAGTCGGAATGAGACAACAGAACTTTTTTGCTACTGGACCGAATTTCACAAATGTTCAACAGGGGATTGGCTGTAGTTGATCACTTGCTATTTGACTTTTTGACTGCTCGCTTCATTTCAGGTCAAAGTCGAAAGTTGTCTAAAATCAAAGCAAATTTTGAATGATTTTTGCCCTCCTAAATTTTAAGGAGGAGGTGCCCCCAAAATTTCTACGGGGTTATCATCCCCATGTCACATGGCAAAGTTTCGTTAGGCTATAACCCCTAGCTCCGAAAATCTTGAGGCTCGTACGCTGAATTTTATGCCAATTTTGGACACCCCTTTGAAAAAAATTGTAAGGGGACCCCACCCCTGATGGAGAGAGTGTGCTAGCAAGACTTGGTCATTCTCTAGTGCATGTAAAAATTTCGAGGCACAGCACCCCCTAGGGCCGAAATATAATATCCCGAAAAAGTCTATTTGGGTAGGTACGATTTCACTGCTTAATCTCCCATGATTAGTGGACCAAAGTTCACTGAACTTTTTCCATCCAACGTGGGAGGAATCGCGATACAAAATGTACTCGTCCAATTATGAATATCTTCATTTGTTTCAGAGCTATTCACCGTTAAACTTTGAATTCGTCTGAAAACGAGCCAAATTTTGCATGTTTTTGGCCCCTAGAATTTTTTGGAGGTGGGCCCCCAAAATTTTGGACCGGCATTATAAAATTCGGCCTAGTGCTGACCACCATGCAAAATTTTGTGCCGATCGGCTGACGCATCTCGAAGATCTCACGTTGAAAGGAAAAAACATCTGCAGTAAAATAAGCCTGCTCCGAAAGCTATCGCTTCTGGGCGGACTAATTAATGAGTAAAATGCATTATCACTATCAAAGTCTTCAAAACCTTTGACGTTGACTTTGATTCATCCCGCTTCAACTGGACACAGTGGGCCACACTCTGAGACCCTCCATGTCTGTCAAAAACTGCCACCTCTGCTTCCTCCAAGGTGAACCGGCCCCATCTTTTCTAATTCTTTAAAGAAAATTCAGTGCTAATTTGATCCACTTAAATGTAACCAAAAAGATTAACAAACCCAATGACATGATAAATATTCTTGCCCCGCAGTACACTGATATGCTGGTTGGGGCAACAGAAGATGACAATCTGAACTCTGAAAAAATTCCTGTTCACATTTGACAGGGCTGACCTAAGCTGGGATAAATACATAACAATTACGCAGTTAGACAGAAATAGTAGTAAAGAGATTGCATACTCAGAAACGTCTGGCCAAGAAACTCCTTCGCTATGAATGGCCACAAAACTGGGGTGATATGTTTAAAAAATAATAGTAGAATATAATATTTTAACACGACGTCCTCCCCAATCCAAGAGCTAAATTGTGATCTTATGATTTTTACCAAATCTAAGAGAAGATTCAGTATAAATTCAATGGACAGATATAATAAAACAGGTCTGGAAATTTGGGCTGCATTGCAAAATATCAGTCAGTCAGATGGCCGCACAAAAAACATTAATTATGTTAAACAATGCTATTTATGCCTGAGCTTTAAACTGCAGTCAATGCTTGAAATTCACATTTGGTGACTTTACTCAACCGATTTAAGCCTACTCACTGCTGTGAAAAAGCCAAACCAGTTCAGATGGTGTATGATGAACTTGACTGCTCAGTAGGCAGCATTTGCAATAAATTTAAGCGTTAACATTAGGCCAGAAAGTGTGGGGGAGGGGCTGTCCCTTAGTAGATCCGGGCAGAGCCCGACCTCCAGACCATTTCAAGTGTATTTTACTGTGAAAATATTGTATTTGTCAAGCACAGTTAAAAAATACTGCAAATGAATAAAACAAACTACATCATCCAAACTTTTTAGCCTTTCAAATAACTTACTACAAGCCAGAAATAATACTGGCTGCAAGTGTAAGAGCAGTGGTGTATACGTACTCGATGTCAGCCGCGGAGCCATGGAAAGGCTTCTTGCGGAAAGGTTCTGCTTCCTTCGAGTACGGAAGAACGACATCCATGGTGTTCCAGAACTTGTCCTGCAGCAGTTCCGGAAGTTTTTCATACATCTCATCCACGACCACATAGGAATCCTGCACGTCAAACACACCACAAAATCCAACATAAGTCATCCATAATTATCACATAAGTAACAATGTAAGAAAAAAAAATTCGGTGAGGCAGATTCAACGAATTAGGCAGAATGGGGCCTAATCTCTAACTCCGACAGAACATCTTTACTGGCCGCTCAACCTGTTTGTAGCATCAGACCAGCTGGAAGACTGTTATGCAGATTCAAGCTGGCAGACACTAAACATCAGCCTACAAAGCTGCTGTGAGTCTATGTCATGATACAAGTTGTGGAGTTTGCAGAATGCGGCTGACGATGGCCTCCATTGGAGACCAGCTGACAGTCGATGGCGAGGTAGGCTAAACTGGCGCCATCCCAGACAGTGACAGTGAGACCACAGAGTGATAAGAATCAGAATCAGAATATTCACAGTCAGGAGTATTTAACATTTATATCAGAGACGTGCGGATCCTGGAATTTTGGGTCCGCATTTCCGTCTGCGACTCTGCATCCACAGGGTAGGGTCTGCATCCACGTCCACATCTGCAAACCTAAGCTATCTTGCATCCGTGTCTGCATCCGCACTGCCAGCAACGATGATAATGTTTAAAATATACTGGAGCACAGGGCCAGCCCAGCCTTTTACAATATGGCATCCACAAAAAACAGTAAACGCGACTAGAATTTTGTAGTATTGTTGTTGCTAAAAAATAGGAACATTACGGTAAAAAAATTTGTTTTTCTCAGAAGCGTACACATCCATGTCCGCATCCGCAAAGACATGAATAATTGTGTCCGCGTCTGCAACTGCGTATGCAAAAAGCTTGCGGACGCGTGTCCTGTCCGTAGACTCACACAGATCTCTGATTTAGACATCATTGCAGAAAACAGCAATCACCAGTTAACAGTGGATGCAATAAAATTCCCAATATACAAATTGCAGGAAACACTAACAGCTAAGATCAAAGACAAGACAAAAAAAGTGAAAATGACAGAAGAGATAAAGCACTGCTATGATGTGAATACGAAGAAAAATATTTTTAAAATGCATTCGCAAACCTGCAGATTACTGTCGATAAGTCCATTTATCTCAAAATCGTCGTCATCTTCGCCGAACGGATTCAGCAAAGACTCGGCCACCTGCACAGTTTCAACATAAATTCAACTACTACTCGAACTATCATCTTTTTTTTACATTCGTTCAATGGGCAATTTTCCAAACTTTCTCCAGGCTGCTAAAGGTCTAAAATGTGAATTGTTGGAAATTAACAGAGCAGGACTTTGACAGACTGAATGCTTCTTTCCCCGAAAAACAGTATCAAAGAGCTGAAGGATAAATAACTTCTCACAAAAACAATTTCTATTCTACTTCCAGTGACAAGAAGCTAAACATTTAATATACTAGACCCAGGGGTTGCATAAACACAACTACTTTAGCAGGGATTTTCAACGTTACCGTTTTAATCAATAGTTTACTAAATATCTAAAAAAAATTCTTATCAGTACTATGATAAGATGATATACCCTTCCACACATCCAATGAATCATCAAACTCAAAATTATAATTCAAGACATAAAAAAATAAAAAGCAACTGCAATCAAATGCTGGCATTGTAAAAAGATGCCAAGCCTTGGTGCAATATTGGAAAAAGACAAAAAATCATTTTACCTTGAGCCATCCCATGTAGAAGAAAAACTGGAGGAAAGTGAATAGCGGGAAGTACATATCACCGGTGTGGGTGGAAAGGAATTGCCGACCCATCAGACACGATAGAAAGAACGTGTACACCGCTAACGTCACTACCTGTGATTACAAAATACTCACAATGGAATGGCCGAAAACTGAGGCTGCAGAAATTAATGATTAATTAAACGATTAATTAACCAATTAATCACCAAAAAATTGTTTCATTAATTTTATTGATCTACAAAAATGACTGTAACAAAATTCAGCATTTCTTAACATCAGTAACGTCAGTAACATGTGCATCTTGCAAAACACATATCACCATGTCACAGGCGCCTCAGACTCAGCTTGCTAACTTTGCTCACCTTACAAATTCATATATCATTATAATTATTATCAATAATTGTAGTTTTGCAGTGCTCGTATAATGTTCATTTTGCAGTGTGCACTTCCTAAGACTTCATCACTAGGGCCCACAGAATTTCGAGGCGAGCCATGGAATATGCCCTTTTCCGCGGAATTTTGATATTGCTGCAGAATTTCGCGGAATTTTGCAGTAGTTAAAAAATGACCGATGATTAGTACGATCATCCGCTTGATAACATAATTAGACTAACTATATCACGGAATTTGGGAAAATTCTCTGCGGAAAACTGTGGGTCCTATTCATCACCAGACGAATAATTTGACTAAGCATATAGATGAATCACTGTCACTTTTTCCAATTCTGCTTCAGTTTATAAAAGTTAACAACTACGAGTAGCTGAATTCGGCAGAGCTCTTTCATGGTCTTTCTGACTGACTACAAATATTGTTCAAAATGAACACTGAACAGATTGATTGAAGTAAATTTTTTTACAGATGAATCAATTAAATATTATTTTTAAATCAGCACCAAATCCACCAAATGCACGCCAAAATAGAAATCTCACATAAACGTAAGTAAAATTTTCGCCAAAAATAAACACCGCTACTGTTTTTATCTTTGTTCAAACAGGCATAATTCTATAATTGTAACAAGTCTGTGGCGAAGGATAATATCTATATGAAATTAAAACTTACGCAGTTTACCTGTGTATAGCCAATAGGAACAGTCACCCAGTCATACAAGAACAAAGAGCCACATGTGCCTCGGAAACTGTTTATCTCCTGATAACAAAGCAAGTAAATTATTATTATTATTAACAGAACATTTATATAGCGCATTATCATAGCAGACTAGGCCTACAAAGTAATCTCTACTGCGCTCGATGCGCTGTGTCCGTGGATAAAACAGGAAATGACAACGAACGCTAAAAAGTCCAACGTAAGCATCTCGATCGTTTTAGTTCATTAATATGCAGGAAGACTGTTCGGTGCAGACGGGCCCAGCGCAAGAAGATGCACTCCTCTGCACGATATCGTCACCGACAAACCGACCGTCATTACACGCAGGTTAAAAATAACCTTCCTTGGCCTCCCTGGATGGCATGACGTCATATCACCAATCTGCCGACAGATCATCACTGGGTCATCAGCACTGAACGTCAATAGCCTCGACCCTTCGACTGGCTGAAATATTAGTAATATATTTTGAAATATTAGTAATTAAATGCCTCAAACTACATCACTGTACGAAAAGTAACAATATTGTTAAACTTTCACAATAACTGCATTCAGCAAGCTGATGATTGATCAGCCAACTAAAAAAGCAAACAGATGAAGAAAAAACTGAGCTCTATGATTTTTTACATACCGAAAACATGCTGAAACGAACCCTGTTATTGCAAAGTAGGTCTAATAACATTTTCACTCTACTGCTGTATAAGTCTGCTTGCAAAGATAATCGTACAAATACATATGTTTTAATGACACAGACAATCAGTCAAGTAGTGTCTTAAATATTCACTTAAACTGATTAAATGACCTGAAAACTGTGCAAGAAAAAAATGATGACATTCACAGCAGTTACGGAAAAGCAATGACAACAAAAAAAGTCAAAAATACAGACTAAAGTCAAAATTCCATTAAACCTATCAAAGAAAGTCTGTGATAATTTTCAAACTTCTTGTCACCAACATGACTATGACAAAAAATTTGCTGAAAACTTGGTTATAAGCAAGGTAGATGTAATGGAATTTAGACCCGAGACTACAACGTACATCGATCAACGTTTTTACGGAGAAATCGTCCTTGATATTCCCTTCTTTACGTGCACGGTTCACCAGATTAGCAGCCCAGACAAGAGGCACAAAATACAAGTTTATCTTTTCCTTCGCACACGACATGTTCTGAAGCACATCCTGTTCATTCTCCAGCAATATTCCTACAAGCAGGTGACATTTCTAGAGCACATACAAACAGACCAAACAAAGAAATTTTCCATGTGACAAATAACAACAAAGATAACTTGCTCAGCACCATTCGCTGGATAACTGGAGAACCATCTTATCCGAGTGCAAATAGTTACACTCCATCAGCTACCAGCAAATCCACTTCTCAGTAATCAGGTCACCATAAAAATTATTACAATCTGGCAATCGTTCTTCAAATTACAATCGACAATGTTGGGGATGTTCTTTGATGTTTTTTGTTCATTTCAATGCACATTTCACTTGTGCTATTCCCAGACAGTACAGAAGCAAATGTGGCATCAGGTGGGAAACTGAGCAGTCATTTGGTGGCCAGTTGTATCAGAAACTTTTGTATAAAAATTATTAAAACTGGTTAATCCTTCTTCAGTGCCAATTAATAATGTTGGAGATGATTTTTTTGACACAAATGGCATCAATTTCTACAGTTTAATCCCAATCACTTATTCCTTTGCTATCATTGTTCATAAAGCTGTCATAGTGTCATTAAGTACCTGATTCTGTAATGACGTCAAGAGTAGGAAAGCGCTTCTTGACCGGCAAGCAAATCTGTCGCATCGTCAAAACATATGCTAAGTTAGCATAGCGTACGATCGTCCGGCGCAAAAGGCGACCTCTCTCTCCTTTGCCCTGGACCAGCGACGACGTAAACACAGCGAGTCGATGTGGCCATGGAAGCACATGGAGCTGTTCCCAGAAACGACTCACAACCAGCGACACGTAAAAGCCGAGAATAAAAGCGACCGGGATGAGTCTGTTGTAGGTCTCGCAATACACAGCGACTTCCTCAAACTGTCTACATTTTTCACCAAAAGAAAACATAACCACCAGATCAACACTTGCATTAGTCCTGCACCATACCTTAACAGAACCAAAACTCATTAGCAATATACCATTAGCAAAACCTTAAACCAAAGTAATTACTCCTGTACAAGTCACTACATATTCAGATGGTATTCTGTCATATTTTGGGAAAACGTGGGCAAAATTACAAAATTTGACCACCAATATCTTCTCCTTCAAGGGATTTTCAAGGGCATTTTTGGTACAGAAATTAGATGACCTGCCCCTTTTCTGTAACTCGTCCTCAGGTCAGAACGAAACTACATGTGAGACCAGAAATATATCACACCTGGTAATTAGTGTGATAAATGCCTAGGAAACCAGTCAATCACCTAGATACTGAGCCACAATTTTCCACAATAACTAAACAAAACATACGTCTATTTCTTGTAATTTAAGATATTCTACAAATTTCATATAACTGACTGACTGGCGAACTGACATAAAATTACTGATCACCATTTTCTCCACAATACAAATGTTGAAAATAATGAAATTAATTAAATCACTTATCACAGAAAGCAGTAACCACAAAAATCAACAATAATTCAGTAATTCCAAACAAAATTCACTAACACTTACAAAAATAGTGCAGGAAGAAAAGACAGAAAAAAGTTACTTTCGATCCTTGTTTAAAGAGCCAATTTTACAGAGTTACCTCAAGAGGTTATACACGAGTAAAGTTTGAAAACAATATAAAATAAACAGTAAGCACAAGTCTATATTCTGTCTCCACACATAAAACTAAATAAAAGCCTGAATTCTATTCAATGTGCAAGCCCCAAGCAAGCATTATGACAAGTAGTTTCTGATATTCTGAGCTTACTTTTTACCAACGTCATTCAAAGCAAAGCGGTAGACAAAACTGAGCACATAGTACAACATGGTAAATATAAGAAAATCTTTCCAGACCACTTTGTATATACTTCCACGCCACCTACAGTGAAGCAAAGCATAATCTCATATCTTGTAATGATGACAAAACATTTTTAAAAATAAGTATATTAAAATAAATTGCAGTGATGTGATGCCTCGATGCTGCCTCGAGGCAGATTTTTACTGCCTTGGTCTGTCTTGGACTTTGGTGCCTTGGCCTTGGCCTCGGTTTTGGAAGTTAGTGTCTTGGTCTCAGTCTTAACACAAGACCAAAAGAGAGACCAAGACAACCTCCAAGGCAAGATGCAACACTGTGCGCTTTATGTAAATCATTGCAATACTAACACAAAATCAAAAGTTCACTTGATGTTTCTTACATACTTTTAAACAAATACTTTACTTACTAAGATTTCTACCATAAATCGTGACAATTGCGAGGATACAAAACTGTTCGATAACACATATACATATATGCCTTAGGTCACTATTTTCTCACCTCTTTGGTGTAACTACTACATCGGCATTTGTAGAACGAGTTTTGTTTTTCACAGGGCAGCATTATAATGCACCCACAACATTCAAATATGTCAAACTCGGTACTTGAGAATCTGATGTTCCTAAGATAAATGTACAAAACATTAGTTTATACACTTGTTAACGGCAACGTTTAAGGACTTGCACATCGAAAACAGCCAAAATTACAAAAGGCGATATTGCCCGCATCACACTGACTGTGTGTCAATGTGCTGCTGAATAATATCACCTTTTGTAATTTTTGCTGTTTTCAATGTGCAAGTCCTTAAATTTTGCCGTTAACAAGTGTATGAACTAATGTTTTGTACTTTTATAATTGCTGTTTTATTACTAAAATACTGTTTTCCTACTGGTGATCAGTTACAAAGATATTGCGCTTCAGATTTTGTCTTACAGTAGCCAAGCCGATTATAACTGTTACCGAGTTATAGCCAATTTTGTCCCAAATTTCGTTGGCATAGCAACGGGGGTCGGTCAGGGACAAATGCAATTGACAGCATTTGATTGCCCATCCCCGAAACCCCACACCCTATAGGCCTAGGTGCAAAAATCTCGAAAAAATTTTTTACGCAAGCCAAACTATAGCCAATTTTGTCCCAAATTTCGTTGCCATGGCAACGGGGGTCAGTCGGGGAAAATGCAATTGGCAGCATTCGATGGCCCATCCCTGAAAACCACCCTATAGGCGCAAAAATCTTGCAAAAATCTCCTGCGCAAGCCGAGTTATAGCCCATCTTGTCCCAAATTTCGTTGCCATGGCAACGGGGGTCGATCGGGGAAAAATGCAACTGGCAGCATTCGATGGCCCATCCCCGAAAACCACCCTATAGGCGCAAAAATCTCCTACGCAAGCCGAGTTATAACCCATTTTGTCTCAAATTTTGTTGCCATGGCAACGGGGGTCGGTCGGGGGAAAATGCAACTGGCAGCATTCGATGGCCCATCCCCGAAAACCATCCTATAGGCGCAAAAATCTCCCAAAAATCTCTTATGCAAGCCGAGTTATAGCCCATTTTGTCCCAAATTTCGTTGCCATGGCAACGGGAGTCAGTCGGGGGAAAATGCAATTGGCAGCATTCGATGGCCCATCCCCGAAAACCCCCCTATAGGCGCAAAAATCTCGCAAAAATTGCTTATACAATCCGAGTTATAGCCAATTTTGTCCCAAATTTTGCTGCCATGGCAACCAGGGAGACTCCAGGGTAAAATTAAAGGACACCGTTAGATTCGCCATCCCCGAAAACCATATCCTAGAACCAAAAATTACGACTCTATCTCTTACACAGCGAAAGTTATGACCGTTTAAAGAATTGCTTAATTTTGCCTATAGGCGCCATTGTAATTTTTTCGATTTCTGCGAATAAATACGTTAAATATTAATTTCAAATTTTTTAACCCCCAAAAGGCACATCCTTGCGCGAGACCGCTTCGTTTGAGCCACTGCACACAAAAATCCGCCGAAGGGTTTGACCTGTAGGTGAGTTGACTAAAAAAAAAAAGGTATATGGCTATAAAATTTTTGCGTATATTTCACCCATTTGCCGGGAAGCCCCCCTTGGAGGGATTTACATGAAATTTTGCATGAGGGGTCATCTCGCCGACGTAATCAAATGTGCCAAATTTTATCTCAATCAGATCAGGGGTTTTGATTCCGTGGGGGGTCGAATTTTTGGCTTTCCCATAAAAAAGAGAAGTCGCCGTTAACACAGGGCTTGAACTACCGTTCAGCCTGTGATGCAACATGCAACGTTAATTTGCAACAGCAGTTGATAAATTGATATAGATGTCTAAGCTGGCATGGCATAAAATTGTAGATTCATGTTCACTGTGACTGGATTAATAGGTTTATTGAAATTTTTCTCTAGATAAGTTTTACATCGGAGCTGTATGTTTATGTTTGCTTATTCGAACCTTCAGTGCACTAAATGCCTTGGTCTTGGTCTTGCAGGTTGGTGCCTTGGTCCCATCAAGGTTTTTGCTCCTAAACTCACCATAAAAGCTGAATCAATGCAAACTACATTGCTATCTGCCTGTATAACTATCTAGTAAAACAAAGTACACAAATTCAACAAACAAAATCAGAAGCAACTTACCTAAACAGAAGTTTAAGAAAGCATGAAAATGATGAAGTTATGACGTACGAAGAATATGGTACAGTCATTTTTGATTTTGACCAGCAGTGACTCAATAAATCAGAAATACTTATATATGTTCTGTGAAGTCACTGGCATTTCATTCCTGAATAAATGCAAAGCACAACAGCAAACAGTAAGAATGTAAATGTCTGCTATCACACCAAACGTACATTACAACTATACAAGAACTGGGCATTATTTTTTCACAGTAAGTCTTATCACAGGCTGAACGGTAGTTCAAGCCCTGTGTTAACGGCGACTTCTCTTTCTTATGGGAAAGCCAAAAATTAGACCCCCACAGAATCAAAACCCCTCACCCGATTGAGATAAAATTTGGCACCGTTGATTACGTCGGCGAGATGACCCCTCACGCAAAATTTCATGTAAATCCCTCCAAGAGGGGCTTACCAGCAAATGGGTGAAATATACACACAAATTTTTATAGCCATATACCTTTTTTTAGAAACTCACCTACAGGTCAGACCCTTCGACGGATTTTTGCATGCAATGGCTCAAACGATGCGGTCTCGCGCAAGGATGTGCCTTTTGGGGGTTAAAAAATTTGAAATTAATATTTAACGTATTTATTCGCAAAAATTGCAAAAAATTACAATGGCGCCTATTGGGAAAATTAAGCAATTCTTCAAACGGTCATAACTTTGGCTGTGTATAAGATAGAGTTGTAATTTTTGGTTCTAGGGTATGGTTTTCGGGAATGGCGAATCTAACGGTGTCATTTAATTTTACCCCGGACCCTCCCTGGTTGCCATGGCAACGAAATTTGGGACAAAATTGGCTATAACTCGGATTGTATAGGAAATTTTTGCGCCTATAGGGGGGTTTTCGGGGATGGGCCATCGAATGCTGCCAATTGCATTTTCCCCCGACCGACCCCCGTTGCCATGGCAACGAAATTTGGGACAAAATGGGCTATAACTCGGTAACAGTTGTAATCGGCTTGGCTACTGTAAGACAAAATCTGAAGCACAATATCTTTGTAACTGATCACCAGTAGGAAAACAGTATTTTAGTAATAAAACAGCAAATATAAATGTACAAAACATCAGTTTATACACTTGTTAACTGCAACATTTAAGGACTTGCACATCGAAAACAGCAAAAATTACAAAAGGTGATATTGCCCGCATCACACTGACTGTGTGTCAGTG
>Ga0209367_1002999_pt1 | contig 22685 bp, 15 predicted proteins | sample WorMetLIZISLAND2_FD_187412 | JGI IMG/M metagenome (GOLD analysis project Ga0209367, IMG submission 187412) | Marine gutless worms symbiont microbial communities from Max Planck institute for Marine Microbiology, Germany - Olavius geniculatus... ... | reverse complement strand
ATTTTACATGTTTTTGGCCCCTGAAATTTTTTTGGGGTGCGCCCCCCCAAAATTTTGGACCGGCATTATAAAATTGGGCCTAGTACTGACATCGTGCAAAATTTCACGCCGGTAGGCCCACGCATCTCGGAGATCTCGCGTTCAAGAAGAAATAAATAAACATCTGCGCTAAAACATAAGTCCTTCCGAAAACTATCGTTTTCGGGCGGACTAAAATGCGGGAGATGTGGAGAAACATGGTCTATAGAGGACACCTGGTTGCAGAACAGCAAGGTGACGCATTACTGCTCGTCGAAACTCCAGCCACGAATTATAAACCGAAGCGCCATCCATTTGAAAATCTTTATTTGCCACACAGCGGCAGCAAAACAGTGAAACCAAATGATCAGAAAAACACACAAAAACAGCCAGATAGCGAAACAGTGACACGTGGCTATCAATAATACTCAAGCTTGAGCGACGTACCTTGGCGGTTTCATTGAAGCTGTCGACGACAATGACGGCGTGGCTTGCAGGGCGCTCTTGGCCAGGACGAGACTCTGGGTTGCGCTGGTGCTCAGACGTCCGAGCACCGTGCGCAGTCGTCGTCCCACGTCGACGCCTGCCTCCCCATGTGATGACTGGCGGGCGAGGGACCGACGCACCCCGGCCGCCGGGTCCGAGTCGCCGGCCGCCTGGCGCTGCTGGCTGCGCTCCAGCCGGTTGAGCTCCAGGTCGTACTCGACGTTGAACGGCAGCTGGGCAAGCGGCTGGAGGGCCGTGATGAGGTCCAGGAACAGACGATGAACGGTCACGTAGGAGCTACTGACGCTGAGAAACGCCGTCGACGAGTAGTGACGCAGAACGATGGACTTCTGAGACTGAACGTGACTCAGCCAGAAATCCAACGCCTTGTTGCTGCATTAACAACGGATCAGCTCACTCAGCGGCGTCGAGGGTTGAAAAAGTAAGCGGGGCAAGCAACAAGTTGCTATTTTCCGACAGAAAAGTTTGTTGGTGCTCACATTTTCAATTTTGCCCTTAAATTTCCCAAACGCAGGGGTTTTCAGCCCGGAATTTAGCGTTTTTGGATAAAAATTTTCCGACGAGAATATTTTCTAACAATTTTATAACAGCAACAAGAAATATTTAGATTGTGACTAATCTGATGTACTTCTCACGCGTATCATTTTCTTTTGCATTATTTTAAGAGCTTTTTCGTTCCTTTCGGCTTGTATTAGAGACCCGGCGTCTAACTGAGACCGGTTTAATATTATACTAATAGTGACTGGCGTCGAGATTGTTATTGGAAATTGTCTCCCCAAAGTTCATAAAATATTGCCCGATTTTAGGAAGTGAGAGGAAAAAATTTCCAATAATGGTCAATTACGCTAGTTGCCATTTGTCTTGTTATACTTCAACGCATGCGTCTATCTAGCACGGTTATGGAGATATGGCCGTTTGAAGTTCTTCCAGGAAAGATCTTTCAGAAACAGAGGTCGGTCGTTGGTCGGTCGGTCCTCAATATTACGCTGATCTCATATACTCCTCTTCGCTACGTTAAAAACGTAGCGCGCAAGGAGTAAAAATAGGGGTGGGCAATTGTCCCTGCTACCCTCCCCCTGCCACGACTCCACTTTCCTCCTCAAATTTACAATGAAACAAACATAAACCAGCCGACAATTAAGAAGGACACATTTTGGTACCCATCAAGACTGACTGAAAAAACAAAACAAACAACCTGTAAAAGTGCAGGGCAAAAAGCGCAAAAAAATGATCCGAACAGAAAACAAGAAAGCCAAGTCAATCAACAGTACGAGGACTCTATATGTGTTCCAGAAGTTACTCATAACCAGTCTCCAATAATGAGGCTATAAAAAAAGGATAACGTCGAAAGTAAGTTGGTGGAAAAAGGCCTAGCACGAAAACAGAAAGATGACAGCTCTAAATCGGGTTTAGTAGTGTCAGCAAGAACACATTCTGAAAACGGAAAATTGACCTACTTGAGTAAGGCGAAGATGAAAGCATTGAACATAAGCCATGGACCACTAAGAAACTTCATGCCACGTACGAGCTGCAGCAACTCCGTCAGAAGACCAACTGACTCGCCTGGACAACGAACGATAACATTTATAGCAGTTTGAAACAACGCCACACAATCACACACACACAATAACTCAAAGACAATAGACGCTCACTAACTTTGAAATACAAAATCAACAAGAAATCTGAGCTAATGCTCATGAGACGCGCGAGAGCCCATGGCAGTTCCTGTTCGCAGGTAATCTTGGTCTGTCTCCATCCATTTCGTCGCAATTCACTCTTTTGCAGCCACAAATTGCCAAAAATTCACTTAAAATTAATATTTTTGGGGTTCAAGATCATTCAAGGTCATCGATGTTGACATTTCTAAGAAGCTTGTCGCCAGTGCTTGTTATGATAAGCAGCATGTCTGTGCCTATCTGCAACCATTTTCACGCTAGACAAGACAACAGCTGATAAATAAACACCTTTTAGAAGGGTACCCCTTTTTGACACCTGCGTGCGCAAGCCTCTTTGAATCTAGAGGGTCCAAACTTAAACTGCTGAAATCTACATTCAATGCTGAAAATTTTATACGCAGGTTGTCTTGGTCTATCTCCAGCCATTTTGCCGCAATTCATTCTTGAAATGCATGTCGCAGCCCAAAATCGCGAAAAATCCACTAAAACCCCTTATTTTGGAAGTTCAAGGTCATTCAAGGTCATCGATGTTGGCATTTCTAAGAAGCTCGTTGCCAGTGCTTGTTATGATAAGCAGCATATTTGTGCCTATCTGCAACCATTTTCACGTTAGACGAGCCAATAGCGGTAGAATAACGTCTTTTTAGCAGGGGTGCCCCTCTTTCGCCCCCTCGTTTGTGGTGACCCCCTTCACCCAGTGGCATGAAATTTTGTCACGAAATACTAGAGACACTAAGCTATCATATAATGAAAACCCGAAGTCTCTTTCTCTACTGGTTTTGAAACGGTACCGGGTCGTGACGGACGGATGGACAGACGGACAGACAGAATTACCATACAGTAGCTAATACGCGCTATAGCTAGCTAGCTGGCTCTCGCACGTAAAAATTGTCTTAGACTGAAATAAAAAGAAAAATTGGGCTAAAAACTGTGCAAATGATATGCACTCGAAATATAGGGCCTAATCTGATTTCTTACAAAAAAAGAAAAAACCTGTTAATTTACACCACAAAGCTGTCATCAACTTCCTCATAGGCTACTCGAAAATTTACAATGTAGGCACCCTCTGTGTCAGCACAGTTATTAACTAGCTGCATACAAATGCATTTGTCCAATTAGAAATTCTAATCAACAACGATAGTTAAAAGTGCAGTTATAAAAAGTGCAAAATTATACCTATATTTTAGCACACAAAAACATTGTACAAGCAAATGATGGGAATGCACTCGATGCGGCTGCATCACACCATAGACCTAATAACATATTAACAAACGCAGTCTAATTATAATTCAGACTATTAATAACCATTCATATACCCATGTCGATGGAGTCTTCGACCACTTTCCAAGCGGAGTTCTTGACCTTGCCAAAGAAGCTGCGCACGTGGGTTTTGAGACCGTCGAGAAGGATCGCGTGAATAGCAGGACACAACTGATCCAGAATGATTCTTCCAACTTCCTCGTTCTTTGCAGAACAGCCAAGCTGTGCCTTTACACGTGATAAAGATAAAGTTGACAATTAATTTAATAACAAAGTTATCAGTCTCTAAAGAAAAAACGACGACTAAACGGAAACTAAATTTTAAAGAGCTAGCGTAGGTAAAGGTAAAAGATCCTCTACGTGCTATATAGCTTTTTACACGAGTCAGACTTGTAACCAGAAACGGTTTACAATCTCAATCTCAGAAGCGGCAGCTGATTGTCATGAATTAATAACACCGCCGCGCACTATGCGGCCATCCATTGCCCGCGATTTGCAGCTAGCAGACATAGTACCACCGCCACCAATAATTTTAACTAACTTAAAGCAGCAACAGTTTAAATTGTCATAGCTAAAGTTATGGAATTCAGACGAATCAGATAATGAAAGCTGTCAAACATAGCACGTATCTGCTGACAATCCTAATATCAATCAATGAAAAGATTTAAATACAAAAAACAGTCTAATGTGAACTTATGAACATTTACAGCATAACAATGTTGTCCACAGTATATGCAGACCTACCTTGGCTTCCACGTCTTGTGCGCGACTGAAGTAGCTGAGTAACGACTCAACGCAACGCATAACCTCAACCACCAAATCTACAGCCACAGTTGATCATTGCATCACTGAACTGAATCGATTAAGTCAGTACCTACGTAAAACATAATGTTAAAAATAACCTCTAATGCGCTAAGTAGGCATCATATTTACAGGGATGGTAATTTGGCTCGATCAACGAAATTACCATACGCCAGGCCCGCTAATAATAGTAACTATACTACAGTAGATGGCTTACTGTCTGCAAACAAGCAAACCATCTCCGTATGTAACAATTCGCTCATGTCGACTCAGCCTTACGCCCTTCGTGAAACTAGTATTCAGGTAACTCATTAAATAAAAGTTTGGATACGTTTGCCTTCCCAACGTGAGAGGCACATTAACAGTATGAAGCAACACATCTTTATTTTTATTTTTCATTAAGTTATATTGCCGCAATATTGCTACTACGAGCACCCTCTGTTTTGCAATGTGATACGTTTTCAAGCCAACATATCATTAAGATCTCATTCTTAAAATCTTAGCTTCCATTGTCCCAGCATTTTGTCCCCCGACCACACTGAAAAAAACTTAAAAGCTAAGTCACTGCACAAGAACGAACCAACAAAAATAACGAAAATGGGACAGAAAGCCGCGAAATACGTTAGAGGCAAAGACGAACTGTTTGGCAGAGAAGTTGGCGTTAGCTTACCTTTCTTGTGCGAGACGTCGACGGAGTCTGTGGAGAGTAGAGACGTTGAGGGCGACAGTGCAGGCGGTGAGACTGAGAAGTCATTGGGAGGCAGCTCACAGTCGTCATCACTCGAAGCCACACTCCGCGGATCACCCGTCAGCGACTCTGTCACAGCAACTAAACCAAGTCAAATCACAGAAAAGCACTAATGCTAGACTGAAGCAGTTACAACAACAATGTTTCAGCCCAGTGCCGACATACTATGTGGCCATCCACCTACAGCTGCGTAACCCTAGTCCTGATCTTTGACCTTTTGACCTATGTGTTGACGAAAGACAAAACGATCCCTAGTGAAGCATGACGCTTCGACGGATGCCGACTACAGCACTTCGTCAGTATGTCATCAAATACTGATTTAACAAAATAAGCATAATTTGTACCATCAAGTACTGACGGATCCAGATGTTGGTGAAATGACCTTGGGTGTCGGGTGTAGTGACCGTGCCTCTTGCTTCTGATTCTGCCATTTTGATAAACATTTATGTGTGCGTTATAACTCTGTGTACGCAATTAAGTAAATATTAGCCTACAAACTGTTTGAAAATGGACAAACTTAGCCGAATGTCAGATCAAAGCATTCTCGCCCACAACCCTCCGGTTAGTCACCCTGGCGTGCTTCCGGGCATACTCAGTCTAGAATAAATATAAGTAGTATTACTATATCGAAAAAATCTGAACTTTCAGCGACAAGTCGTTAATACGTGACTAGAGTAATAAGTACCGTGTGACGTGTGTATTTCAGCAGTCGGCTGAAGAGCGGCGGCGGCGGTGACTTTGAAGCGGCACTCGGTGGGCGCAACGGAAAGTTTGAGCGGAGCAGGACACAGCGGCGACTCGAGCGGACTGACCGACGGCATCGAGTGGTAGAAGATCTTCTCCGAGAAACTGACGCTCTTCTTGGCGCGGAAATGCTCGCCGTCCGTCGCTTCGTCTTCGTCGTCGTCGGCCAGGGGGCACGGCTCGCGGTGCATGTCGGGAACGGACGACTCGTCGCCGGGGAAGTTGGTCAGTCCGGCGCCGGCGTAGAGTACGGTGGCGTCAGGGAGGGAGACGGGCCGCGCCACTCTGGACGCCGCTGGTCGCTGTGGTGATGGTGGGGCGTTGTTATCGTCTGGGTCATCCACGGCGGCAGGGTGAAACTCAGAGTCGGGTGCCGCCGTCACCTCGGCGTCGTCATGTGCGTCCGTTGTCCACAGTCGGTGTTTGACCTGTAATACACAGGCTTTTAAGTATAATTATTAATGTTATACATAGCCAAGCATCTGTGATATCACGTATATTCCATTGACGACGATTAAACAATATTGCTTATAACGTTGGACACCGACTACAGTACACAGCACTGGTACAGGCCCCCGTGATGCACTCTTTGTCTGCGAAAGTTCAGTTCACAGTATATTGCTTAATACCTGGTTTGCTGCTACCGTATATCAATATAGTGTTCGTTTTATTTATTGACAATTATACATATTAAGTGCAAACGTTGTCGTCTTCATCACAGCTAGCTGATTCCACCCCATGCACCAACATCAACTGTCGCAAATTACAACACTCATGTGAGGTGAATTTCAGCTCTACCTAACTGTTGCTTGCAGCGATAAACAAGATCGCAGACCTTGCCGCGCTGACGGCGTCGGACGAGGATCGACTTGGCCGGCTTGGCGGGTGACGTCTGTAAGTGATGATGTTGCTGATGGTGATGATGATGCGAGTGCACGTGGCACGCACTGCTGACATGACGTCGTCGCACCGCCCTCAACGACGTCCGCGCGCTTGCCTCCCCGGCCTCCCGGGGCCGTGTGGGCGACACAAGGCTTTCCACGGCCTTGTGACGAGTCGTGCCGCCGCGAGACGGTGAACGGCGACAGAGAGGGTGTGAGGCGAGGAAGTCGCGCGTGCACACCGTCTGGTTGGTTGTCTCGCTGTCGTCTGTCTGGTCTGCGTCGTCGAGCAGGTTGCAGTTCGTCGTCTGCCAGCGACGCAACGTACCACCAATACCACCAGGTAAGACGTAGTGCTCGTCGTGGTAGTCATCGCGGATCGGTGAGCCCTCGTCACAACAGCAGGTGAAACAGCGCGCGTCATCGCAGACAGGCTGCAGGGACGTGGAGGTCAAGGTGGGAGAGCGGTTGACCGGCGGCACGGTGTAGACGGGTAAATCCCCGTCGGTGTGGCGGCGTTGGTTGACAGCCGGAGGTCGAGGCTCGACGGTGAAGGAGCGCGGCGGCTTGCGTGGTCCTACCGTCGCAGAGGCCGAGCGCTCGTGCGATGCGGTCGCCGGGTCGCCGGGCTCAATGCCCGAGGAACTCGAGCTGTTGTTGCTGTTGTTGCTAAGTCCGGAGTCGCTGGCGTGGTGACGGCGGGCTGACGACGACCGACCCGAGTCGTGGCCAGAGTCTGCCAGACTGGACGACGAGCGCGGACAGACCGCCACCGGGAGCACCTGCCTAACCGCCTGCTCAGCGACCGCCACCCCTGCTCCGGCCGTAGCACCGTCACTGTGCCGACGCCGTTCTCCCTCGACGAGTGTCGCCGGCCTGCTCGCCGCCGCCACGCTACCGCCGCCAGACGTACACAGTCGGAGAAAGTCGAGATCAGGCAGCGGGCGGGACAGCAGCAGAGCGCTGTGCATGACTCCCTGTGATAGGTTCGACGTCTGCAGCGACTTGTCTTCCGCTCGGACGAGCGCCGTGGTTGACGTCTGTACGCAGCGGTCACGGAACGACGGCAGGCACTGAACGCACTTGTCCTGCACCACTCGACCAGCGCGACGTCCTCCTGATCTCCGTCTACTTCGATGATGACTGCTTCCGCGACTTACAGCCACGTCAGACGCCGCCGCTTCATTACCGGACGTGCGCCATTGATCAACGTTACCCTGATCAGATGTGGTCTGCTGTCTGGTGGGCGTTGACGGAGAAGCGCTGGCGGTACGGGTCGACTGATACAGTCTTAGCAGCAACTGTCCGGACCGACCCATCGGATTAGCCCTACACGCCGTCGACGTATGGTTTGCACTGCGTCCCTGAAGCTGTCCATGTTTCGACCACCCGACCAAGTTGACTGATCTGGCCGTCGTATGTCGGCCGCTGCTGGGACTGGGTGACGAGTGCAGCCGCTGCCACGTCGTAAAGCCAGGTTCCAGCGGCTGGATCCTGCTTACCTGGCGCCACGTCGTCAGTCCCACCCCACCACTGCTGCTGACCGTCCTCGTGGTCGACGTCCACCTGGCAGCGTCCTCGGCGCTCGAAGACGTCCTGGTGGCGCCGCCGAATGACAAGCGGTACTGCTGCTTGGCGGACGTGGCGTCGTACATGGCGCAGCGCAGCCTGACACCGCCCTCACCGCTCTCCCCCATCGACCCCTCGCCGTCCCTCGACTGAGCTCCTCCTACCCCGCCACGAAGTGCCGCTGCCTCGACGTCCGGCGGGAGGGGTGAGAAGAGCGGGCGCTGATCAGCGGCGTCGATGTCGTCAGAGAGCTCGGAGGAACTGGCGAGGAGGTCGTCACCAGCTGCTCCCCGTTCACTGGTCGACATCATCTCATCACCCTGACTGTCAGCCCCCGCCGACCGGTACAGACACGACTCGGAGCGCGACAGTGTTAGGCGGCACCCCCGCCAGCCGCCTCGCGCACTGCACGGATGTGTGTTTCCGTCCACGTCGTCGCAGTCGTCGTCGATACAGCTGTCGGTGAGAGAGCGATACAGTTGATGCGGTGCCGCGGCAATGTGCGCGTCGAAAGGCACGGCGAACTCGTCGTCGTAGAAGTAATCGTTGTTGAGCGTGTCGTCGGGACTGTATGACGCGGTGCAGGCGGCACCAGCGTCCACTGCAATATCGTTGTCCGATGCCATTACGTTCGAGTTCAGCACAATCGTTCTCCGCGCATCCAGGCAGCCCTCCTGCATAGCAACGTATATATGTACAATTAAAGACGTAAATTCTAAAACACGATGCTGGCTTGAAATAAAGTGTGGACTGCTAGCATCTTAGTTATAATAACGTAGACCAATCTATATCCATTTTCAACGCGTTTTGTGCGCCGATCCATTCGCATGAACGAAATCAGCTAAATTCAAAATCAGACTCAGACGTCAAAGTCTGTGTGGCATAATGTCTTGCTACGCCTCCTTGCATTTCTGAAATCTATAGTAATAGTACAAAGCATTCACTGCAATCACTTATACGAGTATACACGGTGTTTCACAAAAAGGCACTTTTTCTGTTTTTCATAATTCACTCAAATAATAATGAATTTACACGAAATTTTTACCAGAGTATCTGAAAAAACTCCAATTCAATATATTTCGACAGAATGTGGCGGTTGGTTAAATACTTTTTGCCTGCCGTGATGAAATGCTGACGTCAAAATGTGCCGCGGGTACAAACATGAGCTTGCCGCAACCGGTGCTGACAGTTGCTGAATAGCTGCCATGCTTTGATGGTAAACTTTATCTGATTCGCTAATAAAAAACTTCATCGTATCAACACTAAGCAACATGGGGGCATAAAATCAGGCGTCGCTCGATCCAAAAACTCAACCATCTCGCAAACGGTGTGTGCTGGTGCACTGTCTTGCACTCTTGCTGGAAGGTGTAAAAGTCTGGCTATCCCCACAAGTGTTTGAACGTGATCGTTTTGGGCGTTTTCATGGTTGCAATGGTAAAACTTCAACAGTTTGTCGTAAGTGAACTGGTCAAGTGAAATTTACCATAGAAGCAGGGCAGCTATTCAGCAACTGTCAGCATCGGTTGCGGCAAGTCCACGTTTGTACTCACAGCACATTATGACGTCAACATTACACCACGGTCAGCAAAAAGTATTTAACCAACCGCCGTATTGTGTCAAAATGTTTTTGAATTAGAATTTCTTCAGCTACATCTCCTAAAAATTTCGTGTAAATTGAAAAATTCATTATCATTTGAGAGAAAGAAAAAGGCTGCCTTTTATGAAACACCGTGTATGTGCACTGTAGCTCCAGTGATACAATTAGGCAACGCTAGGTTAGTGCAACGAATCGGCGAAGGACGGAAAATGCGGTCACAGACCGTATACGGAATTTATGCATGAACCGGTCAGACCACTCGGGAGTGACCAGGCAGTCGGGTCGACAGCTGTGCGAGTGCGCCCGGCATTGTTTTCACAACGACCGCAACCCAGACAGACGGACCACTGCACCGCAGCGACGTAATCAACTCAGTCCTCGCCAGATGGCGCGACTGACGTGACTGACAAACAGGCGCCGTTCAACGGTAAATCGCCATACCAGCTCTGATGTATGACCCTTGACCAACGGCTTTACGACAATCGGATAACTGCTTTTAGTGCATGGAAAAATAACATTTGCATGCAAATTAAACTTCAGGCACGGCTGCAACCTAGCTTAGCTCGTGCTAGCTTAGCTTAACGGAGGCAGACAAATGCAACGTTGGGGCAAAATGTAACGACATGGATTGCACATGTTGGGGAAAAAGTTGTCGGCGAGCCGAAATTTTCGTATTGCATCATCGGACAGCATAGCGCTTTAATGGTATAGGCTCGAGCGGCTCCATTATCTATTCTAGCATCGTCGACCGGCGCTCCACGCGAGGCGCCAGTGGCCCAGTACCGTCATTACCCCGCAGCAGCAGCAGCGGCAGCGACAAGGCCGGAGCGAGCAGCAACAGCTGGGTTGGCGCCAGATTGCTTCATGTACTGGCGTTTGTATATACTGTACACGGGGCGCCGCCGTCAGCTCTGCTAGCATGAGATCAGTAAGCACTGCAGACAGATGCAGCCCATACGGTACGGAGCAAGTTAACACCATGCAGCTTCAGCATGCCGCAAACGCACCTAGTAACCGCACTGCAGGATTCATACATACACTTTGGCCTTTCGCTATACTTTTTCGTTTTCCGTGGTCAATTTTCCGTTCTGGTTATAGGCCATGCATCTATCTAGCCGGCTGCCGCCAGTTCTCGACCGACGGTACTAACGGTCGCGCCTTGGGTTCTGTCTGTTGTCTGTAACGCATGTATTGGGGCTAAACGGTATGGCTTACCGGAAAACGGTCTGAACAAGTAAATAGGTTTGCCCAACGGTTACCCCGTGGTACCGAACTACCGATTCGGACCCCATACGACCTCTCGCCATCCTCCAAACGGGGATGGTGGGAGGTCGTAGGGGATCCAAATACAAGCAAGTATATGGGGGCGCAGACAGTACCATCGTTTTGGGGTACTGTTTGCACCCCCAAATACATGCATTGCGAATTGCGGCCAAGCCGCTTCAGTTAGCGGCTTCGTTAGTAGCTACTATTGACAGCGTATACAAATTGACCAACATCCTATCCAACCGTACTATCGCCGACCTCCGACAGACCCCTGTTTTTCTTAAATTGACGTGCCTACCGCCACCCCAAAATTTGCATGGCGCAATACGGCCAAACTGTATTATCTGAATGGTATTAACAGCTATGGACATCTGCCAATGCTCTACGTAATTTATCCATTGCCGACCCCTCCCCGTTTCCGACCAAACAGCCATATTGCTGTACAGCCGTACTGCAAACTGTTAGGCAGTACGGTCGGTCATCCGAGCGACAGCTGGGCCTCTTACATGCCTGCGGTACGCTTATGCATTATGGTGTAATGGATGCCCGGATCTTGACCTTGAAGTTGCACGCAACAGAACAGAGAAGAAGTCATCAAATTGACGCACCTGCTGGAACGACGTCAGGTAGCCGGAAGTGACGTCACCGTTCTTGTTGCAGTCTAAGACTCGCACATTCATCAACTGGCAGTGTCGTTCAACAGCAGTCCCGCCGTCGGCCATCTGACGACTAGAATCACACCAGCATAAATTTACACAAATAATCATGTCACCGTTTTGGACTGAGTTTATTGAAAGACAAAAAGTCGAAAACACCAGGACCAGTTCACGTACAGCTTCACTCCAGCGGTATATAAAAAAGCAGTCGCGATCAGCTTTTATCTGTTAAATCTTAATGCACAAAGTTATTAAATTAAGAGAAAACTGAGCGAACAAAAACAGCAACAGGCCTAATTGTTGTTTATTATTGTTTTCTTGATTTTCCCCCTTTTTCTTACTTTACAAAATTAATTTTTGGTCATTTGTTGTAGTACTTCTGCTACTGCGAATGTGCATATTTATTAATAAATGCTGTTTACTTACTGTGTTACTGGGTTAATACCACATAATTTACCAAAGACGTTCTTGCACATAGGCTGCTGATAGCCTCTATAACTATAGACTCTGCTATTAAGATGTTTGCGACGTTGCGTTTAGCAAAAGTAGCACACCATCAAAAGACAGTGATGAGTGAAATTTGTATGCAGCACCCCATAGAATGAAACGATTCACCATATTTTTTATTTAGGTAACTTATTTATTTTTTTTACATTTTTACTTAGGTAATTTATTTAGGCCGCATTACTGGTCTTGCCCGTCCGTCCGCCTGTCGCGTTTGGGCTCCTAGCTTGAAAACAAAGAGGCATCGAAAAACCAAAATTGGCGTAAACGTTCCTCAGGGCAGAAGTAATCGGTGCGTCAATTTTCAGCGTAAAGGATCAACGGGCAAAATTATACGGTGTTAAAACCATCCGGAAGTTGACGCATATGTCGCGTTAATGTTTACTTGCAGCTGAACTAACGGACCGCGCGCCCGCCGGCTCATGCGTCAGATGGCATCGGAGCTCACTGCACACTGGGCGCAGTGAGTGTAATTGGCAACAATACGGATGGCCCAATTTGGATGGCCGCATACATGTCGGCACGTCGTTCGAAGACATCTTTGCCTTTTTTGTTTTTGCTGGGAAAAGGCCATCAAAGTCTTCCAAGCACCGTTCTCTACCTTCCCCTTTCTTTTCCCATCCTTTCCTTTTTATCTCGACCAAGCGAGAAAGTGAACGTAATCTTTTCTTCAAGCTACAACCCAGCTTATCTTCGAAAATCTTGCGATATACTTAAAGCTCACCTAAGCGGAGCCTACAGCTGTCATATCCCCCAATCAATGGGCTTGATGAGATCCATTCACGAGTCGTGTCATATACTTTAAGTCAATTATTTTAAATTCAAAAACCATAAGCTCGTTGCATTTGCTAAATGACGAATGAATTGTCCACTGAACAAAAGCACAATTTCTCATTCTCAGCTAAAACGCTGTAACATTCAATTCATTGTGATTCACTGTATTTTGTGTCAATCCGTAGCAAGCGCACATCCAGTTCTAACCGCAGAGAAAACAGACGCATACGGAACTGGATGACTGGTTCTCAACAATAAACGCCAAGAATTCTGGTCACCAGGTGACCGAATTTCAACAATAAATGGACCGCCTGTACCACTACAGGCCCAGGTCCAGTCATCAAGACGGCGGACTACCGACCTTGCAGCTAGGCGCGTCTCAACGCCTTGCAGACAACGTTACGAGTCCACAGACATCAATGCTGCTGATACTGAGCCGACGCCGGCGTCGACGTTGAATCTTCGAGTTCCGTCGAACCCCACGCCGATCGACGACCGCCATTTTCTCCGACGATCAGCAGAACTACAATAATAACCGTAGCGTCCCACGTCGCCGCCGATAAGCATAAAATATTCCTGGCTGACCGCGATATCAGGCCACATTCATCGTCAGTCGAGACTCGACAGAGACGACGTCATGCGCCGGTGCTCAATATTGATTCACTTCACACGGCTCAGCTGCAGCAGCCGCAGCATCGGCACGCGCCGACTCGATCACTGTGCCGACACACTCCGCAGCCGTGCCGACACAACTGAATCACCGCTGGAGAAGACAACTATTTTGCTGAGAATTTTGCCAACCAGCTGCAATTACACACGCTCCTTTTCCCCCGAAGCTGCAAGTCAACTGATTGCGAATATATTCGAATTTTCCAGTTCACGCTGGTGACCACCGTGTCGACACCGGCTGTCTGCTAGTGGTGGTCTACTAGAATGCCAATAAGTTCCTAGAAGTGCGTGTCGCCGACGTGGTCCGAATGCATTAACCTGAATGAACGGCCAACAAAGAAAATGCTAAATAAGTACATGTAGGTTGATATATAAAGCTGCATCTCAGTGATAAGAATAGTGTGACCGCTAATGAATAGCGCTTATGCTAGCGAGTAAAATCGATGAATTAAGCCTATCAGATTACTGTCAGCGATAATTCGCAGGTCAACTGCCTATCTGAAGTAGCCTATCGTGCGACAACTGGTTGGTCGATCGATCTCGACTGATGTATTAAAACCATTACAAAGTCACAGTTAGCCATAGAAATCCATATGCGTGCTCTGTTCGGACTCTCCGACGTTGATCTTGATCAAGGTCGTTTGAATAATCATCACAAGAGACGTCGTGGATCATACATGATTTAAGAGTTTCCCAAGGCAATGACGTCAGCTGGCGTTGGTCAGTTTATAGCAGATCTCCGAACAGTGCACGGAGCACCGGTGCGAGGGTAATTCTTTGACGTGGGCAAAGTGTTTATGCACGGACGCACGCACGCACCTTGCAATGATGTTCCGTGACGTCATGCCAAAGGATAAAAGTGCACTTGTCCACCTTAAATTTTTGGCTGTTGAGCCTTTGATCAGTTTGACGTCGATTAATGCTGTCAGCAACTTAATGCTCGCTGTCATGTAGCTTAATTAAATGTATGTATAGGGCACCACCAAATAAACGTAACGTCGCGAGCCAGAAGGTCCATTAAGGTATATCTCCGTTTCGGTAGCCGTTAGCCAGACACCAGTTTGCACTGCGAGATCACGGACACTGCATCGCGTAGTGTCACGGTGTTTGTTTGTTTGTTTGTTCAAAGAAACATTTAATAAAACAGCAACAATGTTCAGCAGAACTGGAGCACGCAAGGCATAAAGATGCACTCACTGCGGCCCAAAAAACTGTCAAGGCACACAAGGTGTATATGGTTACGATTCAGTACGATCCAGCTATTGTTGGTAGCCTTTTCATTGTGGCTTTACCGGCGAGAGGATGGCCAGGCTGAACTGACTTGGCGGTTTTAGGCTCCCCAGTTTTGCTCCAGGCCCCGTCCATCCTAGTTTCGTTGCCACGCATGTTTTTTTGCAAAGATAACACAAATATCTAATTTATTTGCGTTTTCAAATTTTAGAAAAATGACCAAATTCTACCGGTCAATGAAGTGGACGCCCCTGTTTTCTGTCGGAATTCCGTCAAAAAATTGTAGTGTCTGTCGAAAAATTGCAACTTCAATTAATACAGCAATTAGGCTTACAAATCTAATTGTCTCATAAATTGCAGTGTTACGGTACATTATCAGAGATTACAAAATGAGCCAAGTCAACACCTGGCCGACATTAATGAAAGAAAATTGTTGACAAGAATTTCTCGTTCACTTGCGACAACAGTGAATTCGAACATGATTACTTTGGCGGCAAAAAGCACGTTTAGACTAGGCAATAATTGAGATTTGCGTCGATTAGTCGTACTCAGCGGCTGAATGGCGCGGCGACATCAAACTTGGGCTGCGGCGTTGCTGCCCGGGAATGGAGGCGGGAGACGCCGGGCTACTGGGCGGCAGGGCCTCATTGAATGAGCATCAAAACAGTTGTTCACAGCCGCTGATTGTCTACCTGGGCATTATGGTCATTGATTACCGCGTGATTTACCCTTTGACAAACCACGCGCTGTTGCCATTTCCCGGACGCGCAAAAAGACGCCGTCTAAATGGCGAATAATTTCGCGGCACACATTATCGACAATTTTCACCGACCGGGGGCAATGATGATCGGCATTTAATTTATCGTACGTAGGCCTACTCGTAATGATGATTGAGCGGCGGTGTATATAAGACACGGCGTCGAACGCTGACAAGATGTTGTGTTGTCGGCGAGCCAACGAATTAGACTTAGACAGAGCAGAAAGTGTGGAATCCGATTTTACGTTCGAAGTTAATTTAGTTTATCCAAGACAAATAGGTCTGCTGTTAAGTCGGAAACGATGGACCCCCGTGCGAGTTTTATACAGCAGTCGAGTTGCTATGACGCCTACCTGTCGTCGCTCTCAGCCTCCGGTTACTATCAGCAACAGGTAAGCTTCATCTCTATCCCTGTACACCGTGTCTCAAAAAACAGTCAAAATTGTTTTTGTCATAACATCGTCAAATTAAAACCAAATTTAATAATTTTTTGACACAAAATGGCCAAAACGATAGAATTATGTAAGGTGCACTCATTTACCACATCACCTATTTTGTGTCAACGCACTACCATGTGAAACACAGATGCTTTAAATTGTTACATTATGCGGTGGTTATTTGTATTGGATTGCTTACCTTTGCATCATCAATTCGACAGCGAGTGCCACGTGGTTTAATAATTTTGTGGTATTAAATATTTTATGGTACAAACAGCAGACAACAAAATGTGACTGATGAGCGTAAACACGTCTAATCGTTTGATCAGTCGTTTGTTGATTCCGCTATGACCGTTGCATCTAAGCCATTGTCTTTAATTGTATGCGGGGCCCACTTTGGACATAAATTCTGATGATTTGCAAGTGAGTTGTTATACAAAACTTATAATTCTGCTAAATAATTTACATTGATTTATTTTTGTATTCAATTAAGTCGCTACAGCGTTTACTTGGAAAATAACTCAGCGTTATGCGACAATTTGGAACATCTATGTTTCACACGGTAGTGCGTTGACATAAATTAGATAAGATGGAAAATGAATGCATTTTGCCTAATTATATCGTCTTGGCCATTTTCTTGCCAAAAATTATCAAATTTAGCGAACACTTGACAATGTTATGACAAAAAAATTTTTGACTGTTTTTTTCTGAGACACGGTGTATTAAGCTGTGTCAATGTGTCAGCGTGTGCAATAAAACTAAAAGAAATTTATAACAAAATCGTGTACAAGTGGCGTGCGATTTCTAAACTAGTTGACGCGCTACAGCTATGTTGCAGGCGCCTATGGCACGTGTTGTCGTATGTCCGTTTGTCTGTATGTATGTAACGGATGTATTGCGGCTAAGTGGTGCGATATAAGACCAAAAGGTTGCTGTTGATTTTTAATAGGAAGCCTCATACGCCCTTTCTGATCAGATGAAAATCACCGACCTTGGATGATTTTTAAGGTCAGTACTGCGACAAGAACTGTATATGATAGGCTGCAACGCGTCTTTACTATCGACAGCTGGGCTTCTTGATTTGTTTTAGTTGCATCGCAGATGTAGGAACCAGTAAGTGTCAGTGATTGACATTGGCAGTACTGCAGTAAATTTGCACACAAGAGCGCCTGAATCGCACGGCCCGCCTGCTGTAGCAAACACCGCGCTATGCGCTTATTCATAGTCGTGTTCCTTGGTGGTGTCACACCTTACGCTCCTAATTAATAAGTAACTAGATTATGGCGCGGGAAATGTGTTGCACTCCAAATTCATGCGTTTTCTCTAATGCAGTGTTTACACGATCGAGCAAACATCGACGTTCTATGGTAATTAGCATGCTAATTAGAAGGGCGGGCGGGTTGTAATTGGAAGATCCTATATGACACGTGATCAGCTGTGGGCTAAGAGCCTAAGCCTAGGCCTACATTTGAGCCAAGGGACGGGGTTCCAATAGGCCTGCTTGAGCCAGCTCGACGTTTGCTCGATGTCTGCTTCGTATAGGCTATGCTTTATGCGTCATATTTTTAATATGCTTATTCGCCACTCAGGCAGAAGACAAATACAAATACAGAATAAAAAACGTACAAGCAGCTAGCTCGATGTTTGCTTGATCGTGTAAACACCCTATAAGGTCTACGTCGCTGACGTTTGGGCTCCAGGCGACCAATTCATAAGATAACGAGTATATGCCTGTGTGGACCAAACAACTGATACCCTTTTGGTATTTGAGTTTTTAGCCGACTGTACTTAAGTAACGGTCGAGCTCTTGGCATTGTTGTTGTCCGTCTGTCTATCCAGCTGTAAGGGATAAGCCTACATTGTTTCTGAGCTCTATGTCGTAAAAACGTTTTACACGGATAATTAGCCACGTGTTAAGCTTAAGCATGCAAAATTTCAGCCATCTATTTCAAGGGAATTTTTTTAATTTATGGTTAAATGGACGGGGTTAAAAATGTGCGTTTTCAACGGAAAACTGTCCATATATCGGAAATGGTGAAAAATAAGGCCAAAATTACTATTAACTAGTAATAGAAAGTGTTATATGCCCTGTCAGATTTAATGGAAATCATTAACCTTAAATGACCTTGAAGGCCGTTACGCGCTATTGTGGCTAAACTGTGCGAGATAGGCCTAGGGTTTAATTTACGATTGATCGCTAATAGAAAGTGGCACACGCCCTTTCAAATAAAATGAAAATCCTTAAGTGACCTTGAAGGTCACTGACAAGCAGTACGGTCAGCTTTTTTGTTTTTTATGTTGAATGCGTTGTTCTCTGCTGTCTGTGCTCTGTACCTGATTTGTTTGTTCGTTTGTGTGTTGTTACCAAAATATTTTGGCAAATAAGAATTGATATATTATATTTGCACTTTTGTTATTTATGTATCAGTTTTATTTTGACGTTTTTTCGTTTACCGATGTGAGCGATTAAGAAATAGACACATAATTGTAGTTTCATTACGACGTTTGGATTAACTAACGACGAACGCTGTATGATTCACAGTCTGCGTTTGGACGTTGGAGAAACATTGTTTTTTGGAAGAATTATGGAAATAGGCATATGTAAACTGTGATTAAGCCTAGTTAATACCAAATATTGAAGTTGTTCGAGCGATATAAATATGCGTTTTTTGTAGTTTGTATGGTATTATATTGACGTTATTGTAAGGGATGCCACTTTTTGGCCAACCCGGTATTTACATTTTACAGGCAGATGGACAGATGGATTAAGATGGCAATACCGCATTTTGTTTTAGTGCTTCGTGCGTTGAAGTGCATGTAGTTATTAACAACAGCAATTCAATTACTTTTCAGAGATTAGCTGTTCGTTCGAATTTTGCGTATACCGTTGACAGTAGTAACGTACGTAGAAAACATTCAACTTTGTTCACCATACAAATTGTAAAAAGAAAGACTCCGTGAAGAAACGGCGAACATAAAATAGCAATTTGGGAGAAAATTTGATGACGGTTGTTGATGTTGAAGGTCACTAGAAATATGTAGTGTGTACATTATTGCAGTTATAGCAGTTATCAAAGTATTTTTGCCTAAGTAAATAAGTATCTGAATGAAATTGAGGAATATCAAAAAATGAATGAATTACAAACTGATAATCATACGTCTCACGTCCGCCGTGAGTTCAGCTTTAAGTTAATGAAACAACAGCTCAATGCCGCATTTGTTGCTAGGGTGGGCCGACCGTACCGTCTATATCCGAAGGCGTCCGACTTCCGGTTGCGGCAATTTTTCAGTCTATGACTGCAGTTTCATACATGCTATGTTGTGGCTACTATATCGAACGCTACAACTAACGCTAGGATATGATACGGTAATTCGTTTCACATAGGTGATAGTTGCAGGCAGAAGCTTTGCATCTAAAGTAATTGCCAAACCGCTGCAGATAGAGACATGATTACTACTTCCAGCCTATAGGAATTCATCATCGTGTATCCAACGGTACCATCGCTGACCCCCCTACGACGTACTGTTTAGCCACAATACCGCACGATTGGTATAACAGAGTGCGTAATGACTGTTCAAGATCTTGCAAAGTCGATGAATTTCGTGTCATCTGAAAGGGCTTATGCGACTTCTTATTAGTGATTATAATAGCAACCTTGGCCCTGTTTTTCACCGTTTCTGAGATACAGCGACTTAACCGTTAACGATTAAAAACGCACATTTTACCCCCACTTTTGTTTAGCCCCAAATCTGTAATTTTTTTTCGCACTGGATAGCTGAATTTTTGCGCGCAAAGAGCTGTCACGTCGAGCTAATTAATCGTGTAATAAGTTTTCCGGTAAGATCTGTTGTTTAGCCACAATGCATGCGTTACAGACAGACAGACAGAGAAACGACAGCCAACGTAGGCCTATCGCATCAAAGGCTCGACTTTAATGGTCGGTCAAAAATGATTCGCATTCACAGCGATTCATTCATAGCTTTTGTATTAATCGCGTCATGTGTGTTGCATGTTCAGAATGTCTACGGAGCCTGCAGTAACGTGAGTTCGGTTGCTACGTCTGGATGTCAGTTCAGTCAGTTCGCTAGGTGGCAGAACAGCAGCAGCAGCAGCAGTCAAGCATCTCTTGGCTACAGTCTTCCCTATACTCAGCCTCAGGTAAGCCTAAGGTCTGCTGTAGCCTACAGCATGTCGACGTCTTTCACGACAGCTTCCAGCAACTTTGCGTTTTACCTTCACCCACTAGACTACAGAATGCAGTTTGTACTGCTTAGTAAATGTCGACAACAACAACATTCTGTCGGTATTTTGATCGGGGGCATAGCCAGAGCTCAACCTATAAGTCGACGGGTCGAATTTTGGCCATTCCCGAGAAAACACAACATAAAAAAACTCCAGTGCTGCTACTGTAACGAAGTTACATTATTTGTTAAGCTACTTTTTAATTTTTTTGGTTGTTTGAAACTTTTATTGCAGTTTTGTTGTGGATCGAAATTACGCCTATTAATTTTGTGCAAGGCGTTACTTAGGCATAATCCATTCAGGCTACTGTTAACGAATGTCTGACTGCATTAATAGGTAAGGCAATCGACACAGGCAGAACGATTGCAGTACAGCAGCAATGTCACGAATTACTTGCCTAATCTACAGGTGTGTTGTCGTTAATTAAAAATAGACTTTAGCTTGTGGATTTGATTTTACGTACCACTAAAAGATGCAAAACAATTAAGTTAGCAAATTGACAAATGTTGTTATTTTTAAGTGTAATATTGGCCGGTTTTTGCGCATTGCATTACACCAACGCGATGCATTGAAAATTGAATTAAATTATTTGGCTGTCGAAACGGTTTAGTGAGTTTATGTAGATAGATTAGCCTGTTAGGCGACGGTGGAGTAGCCGGGAGAACATTTCGGAGAAATATAAATGTGGGTGTCACAAGTAAAAATGCCCAGAAGGAGATGTTGATGGAGCGTCGTTAGCCAAACAGTTGACGCATCGATGGCCCAAGAATATGTCTGTGTGTTGTTTGAGCCGGAATATGTTAATCACGTTGTTTCGTTTCTATAATCTAGTAATATAATTTACAGTTTTTGAGAAAGTTGCTTTTAAAACATTCGAAATCAAAATTCGGTATGTACGAGTGTAGGTTGTAAGTTTGTTTCAGTTTGTATGGGTTTATTTACACATTTGATCTGTAATCCTCTGTGACAGCCTTACGATTGAACTGCCTGTTACTGATTAAATATTGCTGAGTTTTCGGTAAATTTATGTGATGATAAATTGGTAGACTTAGTGTATAGCTTGGTGATTGCAATGTTTTGTGTGACAGGCTGCACCGAATGCAGTTTGCGACGTGGACTCTTTGAGTCACCGACATCAAGCCTACGTGGCCACCGCCAACAACAATTACGTCAACGCCAGCTGCAACTGCTACTGCTGTTACTCGTCTGGCGCTCAGGTGTGTGAATAATTATTAATTAGCTTCGCCAGGTAGGTCATGTGATAACCGGCGTTTATTCATCTGTCTGTTTGTTAGCAGGATTACACAAAAGTTACGAGCGGATTTGGTTGGAATTGTCAAAGAAGGTTAGACTTGGTCCAATCCAGAGGCGATTAAATTTTAGTGGTGATTTGGATTAGCATCTGGATCCAGGATAGAAATGAAGGATTCTTTACCATTCCCGTGTAGGGTAAAACTCTGCTAGATATGGCGCTGTCATTTGGTGAAGATAAGGGGAAAATGACGTAGCGTTGGCGAAGGTTTGCGCTCTCCGAGTGCCTTTCTAGTAGTGTGCATGTAATAAACATTAACATGATTTTTTGAATATTTGAAAATAAAAATAATGCAAGACTTTTCTCCGCTTTAGACTTTGCAATTTTGCATGCAGCGGCACCGTCCGACTGCATGGAGTAACAACAATATGGAATATTAAATCAGCGGTGTATTTAGAAATTGTTGAACCAACCTCTTCTCGGGGAGTGTATCTGGCAGAACTGTTTTTGCACAAGGCCTGGACCGCTTGGTCTACTATCTTTCTCGTGCGATTGTTTTTTCTTGTAGTTGATTTTTCTTGAATTTTCGAACGGAAAAGACGCAAAAGTCGCCTGTTAATGATTGCTGTTTGATTTCTGTGGATATAAGAGTTGTTCGCGTGTTAGGCCCTTATCTGTAAAAATTCGTCTGAGGGTTAAAGCCTTAAAGGTTATGGTTAGGGCTTTAAGGCCTACAGGAAGGGCTTTATAATTTTTACAGATCACAGGCTGAACGGTAGTTCAAGCCCTGTGTTAACGGCGACTTCTCTTTCTTATGGGAAAGCCAAAAATTCGACCCCCCACCCCTGACCCGATTGAGATAAAATTTGGCACGGTTGATTACGTCGGGGAGGGGACCCGTCATGCAAAAATTTATGCAAATTCCTCCAAGGGAGGCTTCTCGGCAAATGGGTGAAATATAGGCAAAATTTTTTGTTTCTATATGCCTTTTTTTTCTTCCGCTCACCCACAGGTCAGACCTTTTAAGGGATTTTTACGCTTAATACGTCAAACGACGCGGTTCTGCACAAGGAAGTGCCTTTTTGGGATTAGAAAA
>Ga0209367_1002998_pt1 | contig 22686 bp, 16 predicted proteins | sample WorMetLIZISLAND2_FD_187412 | JGI IMG/M metagenome (GOLD analysis project Ga0209367, IMG submission 187412) | Marine gutless worms symbiont microbial communities from Max Planck institute for Marine Microbiology, Germany - Olavius geniculatus... ... | reverse complement strand
TATATATATATATATAGCGACAAATAGGGTCTGAAAAAATTTCTTGTTTACTGCTGTTTTTCGTAATCACCGAACTAATGTTTACATAAATGAGATTCAACACATGCTGCGCTATTAATAAAATATGCTGGCAACCAGCGTAATTCTAATCGTAATAATATTAGCTACCACAATGCCACGACAGAGCTGACAACTTGTGAGAACTTCGATCGGCACTGCAGCACCATTAGACCATCTTAATGTTGCCAGATTGTCAGGTTTACTCACGCATCCATTTGGAAAATGTCATCAGTCCGTCATTTTCCAGGTACCGGTACTGCATTTCCAGAGTACTCATTTCGCTGGCTACCAGCAAGCGAACTTGGTCACGGTTTCTCGGCAGCGATACACAATGGACTCGTTGCTAATGGAAACTGGCGGAAGCGAGTTGCAGCGGCTGGCGTCGTTGGTAATTCACTCACGTTACGGCGATAGCGAACAGGACCGGAACAGCAGCTACGCATTGCCGGTGCCCTATTATAGGCTCGCCCTCCCCCGCAGCAGTCTCCCCCGGGCGACAATTTACCGATTTTTACCGGTAAATTGTCGGCCGGCAGAGACTTTTCTGGGGGGGATCTTATAATGAGGAGACTTTCTATGGGGCCGGCAATATTCTAATTAGGGGGAGACATATCACTTCTGTGATTCTCTCCCAGGGCGGATTTTTCATGACGGAGACATTTTAATGTGACACCGGCCCGCCTGCCGTCGGCTGCACTGCAGACATATCAGCGTACTGATCGTCAGTCATCGTTCGCTGGCTCGCTGGTGTAAGACAATGCAGCTTCAGCAGTAGGCGATCAGCATCTTGCCTTGAACGCACGCCGCCGCATTACCAACATTGCCCCCTTCCGGCTGATGGCTACGACCGTAGGCCTATATTCCGCACAGTCTGCGTCGTCGCATTTAGTGGATATTCGTGCGCTCAGATGCGATTCATTCAAACAGCTAACGATCCCGTCAGAATATATCGAAGGTAGCGCTCATTTCCCAGCAGAATAGCATCGCCGACGGCTGTAGTAGGCCGGACTTGTTGCTAATACTAGAAACGATCGAATTACCGGACAGAAAAAATGCGAATATTAGCAAAAGTACATACACAAAATATCAATTTCACTTTGTTACCGAAGTTTTAGCTAAACATTTCCAATCTCTTGCTATGCTATCACTTATAAAATACAGTGGCGTATTAGACCTATGCTATGTCAAAATGCAAAGCACAGCAGTGAGGGTAAGGCGAGTATGCCGCTCGTATCATGTCCAATGATGCGCTACGCCGAAAATCTGCATCGTGAGCGAAATAATAATACGATTGCTTTCACGAGACTTGGCGTAGTTTGTTGCACGCTGACTGGACGAATGCAGCCATCAACATGCATTAGTGTACAGTAAAAATTAGTGCACAGTAAAATTGTTCAAATTACTTTTTAAAAATGTTTAATATGTCATTTATTGTTCTTGACATTCAGTGTAACTCATATTTTAACATTCAGGTTAAATACATTAAAAATTTACTATCAAACCTTCTGCCCATTTGTAAGTATTGTTAATTTTTGGATATTTGTGTTTTACAAGGTAGTGTATCGACAAAATAGGTGTGTTGTGCATGCCACTAAGTAGCAAATTTGTTACAGAGTCCACTGGTCAAAAAATTGTAAAAAATGGTCAATATTCAGCAAAGATGTAGACAAAGTACAATAGCTTACTATTTTGGGGGCACCCTGTAGGCTAGATGAAGGCAACACTTTCAGCGCATCAGTGCCGGTAAAATGAATAAACCCGATGAATAGCTGTCTAAATTATGATAGAACGTTCTCGTTCAATCCTTACAAGTTGACAATTCACCGCATTAACATTCATTATTACATCATAACGGCTCGAAATTGGGTAAGTAAGTAAGTAAGTAAATTTAATTTATAAAGCGCACAATGTCAGCGAGAAACTCACTGAATCTGAGGCGCAAGCTTTACGTTCATTTTGCTACTAAAAAGGTGCACCGTATGTGACAGTTGTGACACGCATCTTTGTGCTACTGGTTATAATGAATCTATTGACACTATTTGCAATTATTTCTACAGAAGCAAATGCGGCACTCCACAATCCACATCGAAATTAATAAATACATACAGAATTTTACACACACACACGAACTAGGTCTAATTAAATGACAATTCATTTTAACAAAATAAAACATCAAACACAACTTGAACAATCAAGGCACTGCGCGACCCTCTCGAGTCCAGAGACATTAACAAACGTCGCATAACAAAAATAACCACTTTCATTGTTGTTTTCGAACTATTTTTAAACATTTTCTGCGTGCATTTGGTCAGATTTAGCCGGCATTGGCTGCGTTTTTAGTGCCTACAAATAAGGGCCACTGAAGTTTGGCAGAGAGACTAGTAGCCGCTTAAACGGCGTTCGGGAGACAGACGAGTTAACGAGCCGTGAATGAGTGATTAACCGTTTCTACGGAGACTTGAATCTGGAAAACTGCCGTGACCGATAAAAGGATAAAAAAGTTTCCTAACGAACTGGCTTGGCGGTGTGACCCAGTGCTGACATTACGTCGTAACTCACTCTAAACACTAAACGTGCATCGTTTTGTCAGCAAGAAAAGAAGACTGTTGCGTTTTAGTTTAATTTAATTCTATTTTTCATCATTTTTTTGTTTGCTCCAGCGCATGTTAACTTTTTTCGTGTAATATTGTAGGCCTAACCCGCATCACGAGCGTGGCCGTGACCTTAATGCACTTATCATCGGTTGGAGCAGCCGAATGGTCAATGGTTATAGTTACTGACAACGGGTTCTGGTTCGAATTCTGGTAGGGGTAAAAATAATCACGTTCTGGCTCATCCTATTATTATAATATTATTATGTACCTAACTGCTATACCGGTGTGTATCAATTTAATTACGCTTGGGAGGACACGCGTGCTTAAACTGGTTCTTTGTGTTCGGTTGTTAACGTGCGCTGTGGCAATTATCTACAGTACGATACGACACATTACGACAAATGATTTGCAGTTGTACTGGTAAACTGGCAGACAAGCTCAGATGACAGTTTAATCTAGCACATAAACTAATAACTGCAACAAAGCATGTTATTGTCGTCAACATGCTGAAGAAATTAATGTTTCAAAGACCGTACGTGTCTTAATACTGGTCTCTAAAACATGTTTTTTGTTTAGACTTAAGTCACTGACACAATACTGTGACTCATCGCCTATCGCTCAAAAATCGAAATTTAAAATCAAAGACGTTTTCGAGCATCAAAACGCTCTGACTTTGATCGGGTGTACGCCAGCAGAGAACAGCACATACGTCGAACACACGCACAGTCGTATGCAAATTGCAATGACGCGGTTCCAACGTTGACTGGTCTACTCAGCAGTTCAGACGAAGTATCTCTCAAATAAGACAGATGATGTTGCGAGAACTTTAGAAGAACGATTTTCATCACGTCGACTTGTCGGCCATAGGATCACTGGCCACGGCCACTGCAACAACAGTTTCACATCCAATCAGATTCACCCAGCTTTTTTTGCCACCTTCGTTACAAGATGGAATTTGACTGTTGAGCCTGTAATCGAAATCTACACGGTGTTTCATTCATAAAAAGAACCCTTTTTTGTTTTTTTTCATAATTTACTCAAATAATGATCAATTCACACACAAAAAAATTCACCAGTTGTAGCTGAAGAAATACTTATTCAAAATATTTTAACAAAATATGGCAGTTGATTAAATATTCTTTGCTAGCTGTGACGTAACGCTGACGTCATAATGTGTCACGGGTACAAACTTGCTAGTCTCAACTGGTGCTGTCAGTTGCTACTCTGCTTCAATGGTGAACTTAATCTGGTTCGCTGATGAAGAGTGTTCATCGTGTCAGCACTAAGCAACGTCAAGTCACGACTAGCGAAGAATATATTCAGTCAACTGCCACATTTTGTTGAAATATATTGAATTAGTATTTCTTCGGCTACAACTGGAAAAAAATGTCGTGTAAATTGATCACCATTTAAGTAAATTATGAAAAAAGGGTTTTTATGAAACACCGTGTATATAAATTGCTGACAAATTCCTACAGTAAAATACGGGCCAGATGACGAACAAACGGGTGGAAAGTTTGTGGTTACAGTGCTAAAAAAAGTTATTTGCAACAGAGTTTGTGTTTGTTTGGACAGTTCAGTTTTGCTACATTTTAGACCAAAAAAATTCTATTTAAATTTAAGCAGTAGGCTGTCAAAAATAAAACAAAAATACACGGAAATAGCAAAAAAAGAGTCGAAATAATATTAAGCAGAACTATAGAAATATACCGTCAGTGAACTTGCGGGCGATAAACTTTAGCACTTCGTCGATCAATATTACGGGAAACGACAACTTTAATACGGCTTCCCATTCTTCTAGCGACAGTGGAGTTATTTGAAAAACCGCCTGCACATATATACACACACACACACATACATCGCATAGTCTTTGAATAAAGCTAAATAAAGCCAAATCTACTACCGCTTACAAAACCATAATATTATTATTCTTTCGTGTTACTGGAGTTGGGCCGTTTAAAAACAGACTCGGGGAGTAAAGCCTGCAAAGGCGACGACAAAGAAGGGTGAATACAGTCGCTGAGTTGGCTTACAAGTAGATCAATGAACTCGGGATAGTTGGACAGCTTCAGACTGTAGTGGGATCAGTGCACAGGCGAATTCCAGTCGGTTCCTGGACGACTGCGTCTTACCGGATGAGGAGGCGCTAGCTGTCTAACAATCGCAGCGTTTGTGAGCCGGGATAACAGAAAAACGCGTTACGCACAGGGGTCCGAGGGGCTTCCGAAACATCCGACCTACCCACCCACCTGGCCAAGCGTCAGACTGATGTGTCGGGCGGTCCGCTCACCCTCAGCTGTCAGCCAAGTACAAACCCGAGCTAACGGATGACATAACTGGACCCGTCGGACCTATCACTTACGACAGGCGACAATGAGCGCGCGTCGATCGCGGCTTCTTTTCACGTTCCAGCTCTCCGCGAAATCACTGTAGGCCAGTCTATAGTGTAAATGCAATAAGTGCATTACATGATACAGGCGAAAAACATAGGCAACCAGTGCACTGGGGTTAATGCGATTTACAGCTGCCGAGCTCCTGTCCATAGATGTAAGAAACGATCCAGGAAAAATAAAAAAAACGTTAAAAAACGTAAAAAACGTGGCAAGAATAAAAAAACGTTTAAAACGTTGGATAAAAACGTTGGCCATAATGTGTTCAACTTCTTGCCTAATGCCTAATGCTGTAAGCGCAGTATATCTGGAATAATAGTTTAGATAAAGAGAACTTGATTTAATTTTAATTCAGCTGTGTGGTCGTAAGACAACAACATTAAACTAAGTAAATATGCTAGTTAAAAAGTTTTATTTAGTATATTTGGACTAAGTAAACTACATCACTATGACTTATTAATTCGTTTCTGTAATCCCAAAAATGCTTCACGAAGCTTTTGATGGGATTTTCAATGCACGTTTTTTAAATAAAAAACCTTGAGCAAAATAAAAAAAACGTTAAAAAACCTAAAAAATGTGGCAAGAATAAAAAACGTAATAAAAGTTTTTTTACATCTATGCTCCTATCATATTGTATTCCTATATGACGCGATTGGTAATTGCTTTTCTAATGTAGCTGATCAGTTAGTTTTTTAACCAATCTGTTTAAATAAATAATTGGTTATTTGGGCGAATTAAACACGACGACAGCTCGGAGATGTTACCGAAAGGAAGTCGACTTCAATTATCATGAAGTGAAGAGACATGGAGAGCGCGATAGAAGCCACCAGCCATCGATTGCACCAGGGAGGCATCATCATCAGCGACTGGTTCTCTGAAATACTGAGTCCACAGACAGACAGACCACGATCATTGCATGAGTGGGTTCAGTAATACTCCGTCTACAAGATCGAGCAAACATCAAGCAAACGTCGAGCAAATGTATTCAAAATATACGTGCTAATTGCTCGACGTTTGCTCGACGTCTGCTCGATGTTTGCTAGCATTCATCCAGCTAGTTCGACGACCTATGGCAATTAGCATGCTAATTAGGAGGGCGGGCGTGTTGTAATTGAAAGGTCTACATAACACGTGATCAGCTGTAGGCTAAACCTAGGCCTACATTTGAGCCAAGGGGCGGGGTTCCATCAGGCCTGCTTGATGTTTGCTCGATGTTTGCTCGATCGTGTAAACAGGGTATAAATAGCTTATGATAGACTATCACGCCGTCTTAAAGTGTCTGCTAGAATCAGTGTTTTCACAATTAGTAGTTAGTAGCAGATCTAGTTCGTGAACGTTCATGATTTTCGTACGAAAACCAAAAATATGCACGCTGTAAACATAAACTATTCCTAGGCCTATATGTTATCACGTTGTACAAATTTAAATAAATGACAACCTAAAATTTGCAAGACGTGATGTAATACTAATCATAATAGCATGCTTCTGACAATTCAATAACCAGTCGTGTAATGTTGATGTGTAACGTTCCAATTCCTATTTCAGAGATTAATCATTATTGACGTTTGAATTTCATAGCGTTAACTTAAAATAAATAGGCTACGCGAGACACACATGCCAAGTTATTTGTCGGTAACAAATTAGCAGCGAAATTGAAATCATGCGTCGGAATTAACTTCTGGATTTATGCTAAATCTAAATTGTAATTAGAAAACAGTTTTACTAAAAAATCTGCATAAACCGTTCTTATTCACGCTTCGCATGCATGTTAGTACATTCAATCCCTAGCATGCATTATGACTTTAAGCAAACAACCAACGAAAAACGTTCCATATAATAAAGACAAACGATAAAGAAAATCATTCTTCACAAATCAAAAGTCGACGAATTTTAATTTTAATGTAAATTTCGATGCGTTTTTTCATCAAGCCAGGAAGGAAGGAATCGAGGTTTGACAGCGTACATCGAAGCCAACGGTAGCAGCGTGCTAGCTGTGAAGACACCTTGTGTAATCGTGACCACCTGGTGATGCGGGATTTTATTATTAGAATAAAAACACGCATAAATAGTCGACAGCACCAGTCAACAGCTCTGTCGGCGATGAAACGCGTCTGCACAGTATATTTATTACACAATATGGAATCGTTGTAGCCTATATATAACGGCCAAATCGCACTTCTTTTTTCAGTGCAAAATTTTACACATTCTTAAATGTGATAAAACGCACCACAAAAATCCGTATTACCGTTGTTGTACAAATAGTTACTACGATATTTGGGCTGGCAATGCGATGACTTCTTACGATCTGCGTAAATTAGATGTCGGCCAATACTGTGACACGCTGAGTCGCACAGGTCTCTTATCATGGTAAGCAACTCAGCATCTAACTCACTTGCTCTGACATAATGTACATTTTTTGTTAGTAAATTGAACGAGATTTATCAACAAGTTAGAATGACGTTGTCTGTGAAGTACTCGCATCTGTTATGCACTTCCGATTCTGACAGTGAACTTAGACGCTAAGATTAATTTACTTTCCTGTCGAAAATTTTCTGCTTCTATTTTACTAACGTTTCAGAGTTCAAAATTCAGTAACCCACTTCAGAACACCCATAAGGATTTTTGCGTTGTTGCTTTGAAATCGATTATTGGCCTTTAAAACCGCATACCGGTGTCGTGTTCTCTGCGGATCACAATGTACTACATAATTTACGAGTACTTACTGGGCGATCTTTAGCCAGCAACAACGCCGCAGCAGCCATTGGCTGAGCTGATTTGAACACCAGGTGGGCAGTACAAGCGTCATTCCACTGCTAGTGTAAGCTGTTGACCGTGCCATCGATGTTTGCCGAATTGTTGGACAGTGTTATAGAACTACTGTACAGGCAGTCAGCGATCACGGCAAGACACCAGCAACCAGCAGCCATCATGCTACCACAACCGCCGCACCGCCGACCACTTCTGTCGCCACCGGCGTCCGCGCATCGTATGAAATGCGAAGTGCGAACGTTCAAAAGCCAGCTCTAAGCGAAATAAGTACGAAGTAATAACGCGAAAATGTCGACGTTTCATCGTCGCATTCCGCACGTTCACATTTCACGCTATCCTTCCATACAGCGGCGCCAGCAGCAGCAGTAGCAGGTAAGCGGTAGTGGGCTTCGAGTGACGCCAGTCGGCTCGACGCCTTCCTTACCTGTTGAGAGCGTTCAGCATCTCAATCACTACGAGCGTCGACAGCGCCATGGTCGGCGGCTTATTGTGCGCGAAAATGTCGCAGTCGACTAGGCGAAAGCGCTCGTCCTGGACTAGACACTGCGACTGATGAGTCTGATCCAAAAAACACACAGAGAAAAACATGCAGTAATTCCATCTCTCATAACCAAACAGTAACAGCAGAGGTAGTAACGACGATAATTTTTTTCGCGGTAAAATAACAAATTTTGGTTGTAACTATTGGAAAAATGTAAATATTGTACGGGTGATGAAGAATTTCTTGAACTTAATATTGTATAATTGTAGTGATTTGTAAATTATGATCATCATCAAAAAACATGTAGATATGCACACTTGGACATCCTCTAAGCTTACGTACCGCGTATCTTGCAGTGTTATAAATGAAAAACCTCATCCGCTGCTATATCGCAAAAGATTACCATGTTGGCGCAAATCTGTTAAATGTGGAAGATTAAAATCTAGTTCAAGCACAATAATGTGGGTTGTTCGATTATTGCTGGCAATATTAGTCAGTTGTTTCTGACACCGAATCGGAAAAGTTATATATTTTTTCACAGCATCTCGTATGCCGACAGACACCGTAGTTCAGTTCTTGTGGGCCTGTGACACGAGCTGTCGCCGTACAAGCAATCGCATTCGCAACCCGATAACACAAAAACAATTAAACGAGGCGCCCGCGGTTGCGACATGCAGACATCAACCAGGTGCCCGTGACGTCACGATGACGTCATGCACGAGGCACGCCGTGTTGGTTTTACCTATTGAGCGCATTGCACATCTCGATAACGACCAGCACGGACAGTGCACAGGTCTTGGCTTTGGCCGAGTTGAATACGTTACAGTCGATGCTTGGGAACATCCGGGGCTCCGCCGGGCATTGCATGTGGTGTGTCTAACAACATGGTAGTAGACTATCAGTCATCACTGACCTGTTCTGGAGTAATACCGAGAAATCGTGACAACAAAGATTGCATAATAAAACTGTTTTACACCACCAATATTTGCTGTAGACATTGACGAACAAACCTGCATCTGAAGATCGACATTGTGAAAAGTACAATTCTAACACAATTAAAACAAAAATGTTATGAAAGTTGACTAGTCAAGACAAAAACTATGATGCCGGTAGTTGGATCATAAGAAACGACTGCGATAAAAAAAATAAAAAGTGAACTAAATTACTACGATTTTTGCTACGTTTTCTGCATAACAATGACGCATGCGAGACTACTACGTGTTAAAGTGGAAGTGGTTTACCAGTTGATAGTAGTTGAGTTGCGGTCCTTTCTCGTAGACGATAAACCACCATGCGGCAGCACCGACCGTGGCGCAGCCGACATAGCAGCCGATGGCCATGTAGCGGAAGAACAGCCAGCCGCTGATGAGTGGTTCCTTTGGGTTGCGTGGAGGTTTGTTCATGATGTCCAGGTCTGGCGGATTGAAGCCCAGTGCCGTGGCAGGCAGACCGTCCGTCACTAGATTGACCCATAACAGCTGGACGGGTATTAGAGCCTCTGGCATTCCCAGCGCTGCCGTCAGAAATATACACACCACCTGCATCCAAGAACAGACATCGCACGTGGACCGTTACGATATGCAGATCTAAAGCCGATGATCATGCTAGAGAATTTTTTCTCGTATTAAGACGATAAATTCTCCTGAACTTCTATTGCAATTTGGCAAAACAGTATTTTAAAACCTTTTTTAATTTTTATTTTATGACATACCGTGTATACATAAAACTACACATAAAACAAAGTGTATAGTACCAGTAGCTAGAAACTAAAGTAACAAAACATTAGCGTAACGTAGTAGATGTTAACAGTTTTTTTTACCGTAAAACCTAGAAACTAACTGGCGGTAAGCGTGGTGCAGTGGTAACGCGTCTGATCCGATCAGCGAAGTTACTGTACGCCGGGCCCGGTTAATACTGCGATGGGTGACTGCCTGTAGGCAGGTAAACCATCTCAGGATGCAACCAACCGCCTAGGTCAACTCAGCCTTCCATCCCTCCGGGGTAGGTAAATCGAGTACCGGCCTATCTGGCTGGGGTTAAAACTGGGCGTGTTCACCTCTGTCGGGTGGCAGGTAACACTGTGTGATCCCATATGACAAGTGACGCTCCGTAGCTCTAAGATGGGTTTGCTCATTAGGAGCTATACGTGACCTTTAACCTTTAACCTTTAACCAAAAAAACTATACCAATATGTTTCAGGGACCAATAAAATTTCATAGGGATAGCTGTTCTTTTAGATACAAATGACAAATGGGAGCACAGGAATTTTTTTACGCCTTACTACGTCAGTACAGGGTCGCGTACAGGCAAGAAAGACAGCAGAGAAAAAGGGACCTCGCCGATATTGGAAGAGATGAGATATCGGATGAACTGTTTCATGTTGTTGTAGATGGCGCGCCCTTCCTCGACCGCGGCGACGATCGTCGAGAAGTTGTCATCAGCAAGCACCATCTCCGAGGCTGACTTGGCGACTGCCGTGCCCGAACCCATCGCAATGCCGATCTCTGCCTTCTTCAGCGCCGGAGCATCATTCACCCCGTCGCCTGTCTGTTACAATATCAACAGTGCGCGAGTAATTGCGTCCCGCTCGACGCATTATAACAAGTCAATCTGGTAGCGAGTCGTTCCAGACAATCACTTTCACTGGCACTGACAATAAAAATCAACCGCAAAAATCAAACAAATTAACGACACTAGGACCAAAGAACCAATAATAAAACTACCTATACACACGGGTGGGCTACACAAAATACTGACGCACACTGGCTAGCTATCCACACAAAACTTAAAACTTAAATTAGATGCCTCTTAGCCTATCCGTGCGGCTAGGATACGGATTGGGCTATAGTACACCTCTCAGTACCCGTATAGCTGGATGGCGTAAATAGTAATCTTGGGCCTAGCACAAAGTAGCGGCACTCTACAATCAACGATGACGACGATGTAATTACTACAACTAGCGACCGTGAATAAAACTCGCCATTTACAGAAATAAGCTTACGGTTTACCATGGCTGAGATTTCGCCGTCTGCCTGCAGATATTCGACAATCTTGCTCTTGTGGGTGGGCTCAACACGGGCGAAGAGACGCGCCATGCGAGAGGCTCTTGCCTGCTCAGTCGGTGACAACTCGTCAAACTCTCGGCCCGTGTATGACTTTCCGTCGGTCGATTCTGATTCGTTGAAGACTCCAATACGTCGACAGATAGCCTCGGCCGTCGCCTACGCTCACGACAATACAGCAAAGACGCACCTGTGCCATGTCCAATATCAACGGAAGACAGCAAATGCAGAGTTCGAGTGTAAATACACGGTTTTACATCTCGCTCGTTACATTACCAGTTGTTTCCAAAAGGAGTCTTTCCAGACAATCACTTGCACTGACAAAAAAGGAACAGCAGAAATGTCAACCGACCCCAAAAGGCCCAGATGCGTTATTGATTTCCGAGTCTCTTCAATCATCAATCAAATCAATAAGCAAATTTATAAAGCGCTCCCTTAAACAAAGTTCTCAAAAACGTCCTTCCCTTTTCTTTAACCCCTCTCTGCGTTAGAGACCCCTGACCCTTAACCGAGAGACCTTGAGTCGGTTGCAGTCCATTAAGTTCCTCAGTGAACGAACGTCATCATCATCATCATCATCACCAGCAGCAGCAGCAGCTATAAGTACAACGAGCGCTACACAACTACTCTATGTACACTGTACCTTGTTGTCTCCAGTGATGACGATGACGCGGATTCCCGCCATGCGACACTCTTTGATGGCGTCGATGACTTCCTTGCGTGGTGGATCCAACATGCCGACCAGACCGACGAATGTACAGTTCGTCTGCAGCGCAACAATAACCACAATTGATTACATGCAGAGTTAAACTTACGACTTTAAACGCTGCGTACATATGCGAGTATATCAGTCTGAACACTAAAACTATACTTAATTTGTCGACATAGGTGTTTTATAACTAGCGACTTCCTGTTGTAAGATATAACTAAACGTGGTAGCCGTGGAAGTGCATGTAGCCTAGTACTACTTACTACAAACGACGATTATTAGCATGCTGTATGAGCAAGGCTTCAAGGAAAAATTACATGTAAGTAATTCAGTATCTGTAATCGTAGCCTATTACTGCAGAGATCAGTATCCATGTACAGTACACGATGATAATAACAAAGACCGATATAATTAAGTAAGATGCAAAATCGTCGATCAGAAAATTTAGGATTAAACCCGCAGCGAGAATATTCAATTGCTTTCAACTTATGACAGCATAAACTAGCGATTCCACATTTACCAAGTTATTTTGGCACTGTTAGTAGGCCTATTATCACTGACAAAACAAGAAATTTCGAGCTGACCTCATAGGTTACGAACTTAGAGGAGTTTTCCAGGTCCATGTCTTCCTTGCGTATTGGGTTGTCGATTGTAGCAAGAGCCAGGCATCTGAGCGTGTCACGCCCTGCACAGGCACCCTGCCCGCATCAACGCAACTCCAAGCTTCTACAGAATTTTGTAATATATAAGCTATTACGTCATTTACGTGAATATGACCAAAAACCATCCAAAACGCTTAAAACTAGCGCGCTTATAATCAGTGACTACTGTTGTTTATGCAACTTTGCATTACGCACACGGACATTGAAAATATTTCGACGTTTCGTGCTTGTGCAGAACAGTATAATGCAGTTTATAAACTACTGCACATACAGTGTAATACGGTAGTAACGATGTTGCTGCCGCATACAATGCCAGCAAAGCAACCACAACACGGCAAAGCCGCGCTCACCTGTGCCGTAGAATTTGACGTGCTTAGTTATTTCCGCCTTGATTCCCGGTGTGATGGGGATTTTCTGCGTCCCAACACGGACGAACTGACATCTGTCTAGCAGTCCTTCCGGTGCTCCCTGCAAGCAAGTCGATAAATACATCTTTTCATCATCATCGTCCATGACATTTCCATTGCACATTTCCTATAGGACGTCTGCCTAGCCCGTAGTGGTGTTTTGTTTTGCAGTGTAGCCCCCACGCAGGCCGTCTGTATATATGCATCTGTATTCACCATGAAAGGTAGCAAACAAATACAAAATAAGAGAAAAACTTAACTAATTACAGTTCATACAGTTCACATAGCTGAATAGTTCGTATTTTCACACAGAACATAATAGTATGCACGCAGAAGTCTTAGCGGTTAGCTAGGAGCGTGGCAAGTCTAGTACTGTAGACCTAAAGCTACACACTTAATACGCCCCACTTTCTGGTTAAATGATGTCACAAGTTGATGGTCTTGTCCGGAAAAGTTGTACGGCTTGTCCAATTAAATGCGTGAATGTAATAATTGATCAGTGATTATGCAGGACAAATAGTTAAGACAGTCATAAAATCCAACAAAAAAGAAATTTTCGTCAAAATGCATAAAAACTAAAACTCTTTAAAGCAGTGTACTTCAGATCCAAAGTTGCAAGTCAAAAACGATTTTAAATCACGATGTTAGGCTAAATAGTTTACTTTAAAATTCTACCAAAAATTATCATGCATTAAAACATTAGTGGCATTAGAATTAAACTGACTGTATACATCACGTTACTGTTGGTGAAAACGGCCAAACTACGACTTCTTTATTTCACAAGGTAGCAGTGGCGTATTTAGGGGGGGAGGCACGGTACGATGTCCCCCCCCTTTGACCCGACCATAAAAATTTTTTACAGGCGACTTTATATGAAAAGGTGCATTTTTTGCCATTTTTCAGCAAGAATTGCAAAATTAAACAATGTTTGATGGTCTTTTGCGTTTCCAAATTTCAGAAAAATGGGCGAATTTGCGGTTTCCGTTGAACATTCAGAAGCAAAAAGTGTTTTAGCTTCAGGGGGCGAAGCCCCCCTGACTCCCGGACCAGGGGCTCTGCCCCTGGGCCCCGCTGGGGGCTCCGCCCCCAGACCGCCGTTATAGGCTCGCGCTCCACGCGCTCGCCATGCCCCCCCTTTGCCAAATCCTAAATACGCCACTGCAAGGTAGTGTAGCAACAATATCAAAGTGAGGTGCGCGAAAACTATAGTCACTTACGTCGAGATTATTCATGATGTGCACGCCAAAAATTATTAAAATCGGTCAATGTCTCACAGTGTTATTTTAAAAATAAAAATGGCACTTTGAGGCACAGTGTATAATCGCTGCAACAGGTGCTTGCTACAGACAAACCTTGACAAACATCTTTGGTCCGGGGCCGAGCTTGGTCGCCTTTAGCGGCTGACAGAAAGAGCTCATGGACTTGCGGTCTCGCGAGAACTCAAGCGTGAACTCTTTCTTCCACATCGACTGAATGGCTTGGTTGCACGCCGTGCCGAGGTCCTTGCTGGTCAGGTTGGACTTGTCCAGATTAAATGGATTCATCTTCTCAACCAGCACGGTCAGCGCTGTCTCCGTCGCTTCGCCGACCTTCTCGTAAACACCTTTCGCCTGTTCCATTCACACTTCTTTTATTATCGCTACTGCTCTCCGGTTCTGTTTCGTATCAGCCTAATTGTTATTTTACATCGATACTAAATTAACTGTTACTTTATTCTACAACAGTATACACAAATTAGAGCGTTACTTGTAACCGCAGCTCTTCAACGTGTTGTTGAGCAAAATGGTACATCATCGTTTATGTCGTATACCTCGTTGTAGTCGACACTGGAGTCATTGCACATGCTGCAGATAGTCGCCAGCTCAACCAGTGCGTCATAGTCAGCGCTATGCACCACTTTGCCGTTTAGATATCTACTCCACATTGCCAGAGCACATCAGTTAGTTGAATAAACATAAATGATGCAGCATCAAATTACAACAACCTCGGAAAATAAAGGACACTGATGTTCAAACGATTCAGATCTCTGAACATAGACGCATGAATAAAAGTCATTCGGCACTAGACGACATCGCTGTGGCTCCCACGTCCGTTAATCCGCGACTTGCTCTACAAATCTTGACCTGGATTTCCGACTCTCAAATCTCCAGTTTTTATAAGAAACGGGCGACTCTATAACACAAACGTGGAGCCTTAGATTAGACGGGTTTTCTGTTAACAGCGTGTGCTGTAAAAATATTTATTCACTTCCTCATACAAGCGTCTCTGGAAAAGACATCTCGTTCAGTCCAACAACTTCGCCATGGTGCCACAGTATGACGGACAGACAGACCACGCTACGATAGCGTCTGTTGCAACAGTCAACATCGCTGATGCCGCCTAAACACAAATGTTAATAACGCCTATAGAAATTAGTTTGTAATGTAAAAAACATCGAAAAGCACTCACATATCGCCTTCTGGAGCGTACGTGGAGCCCGTAATCTCGAACTGATGAGTCGTCATGTTGCCTTCAGCAATCTTGTCAAATACAAACATCTACAACAACGATAAAAACAATTATTATACTATATGTACGCTTTGCAATGTCAACATAATTCGTTAATCACTGTTTCTGTGCAATAAGGCATCGCCGCCAAAATATTAAACTTTCAACTTTGGCACGCAGAAACACGTTTCCACTCGTTCTATTTTAGTTCATGGCACGTGTGCAATGGAGCGCCCTTAGCCTACGGGATGAAAGTGAAATTCGTGAAGTATATATGCTCACGCGACAGACGGACATCTGGTTGGTGGTCAGAGTGCCGGTCTTGTCGGAGCAGATGACAGACGTGCAGCCGAGGGTCTCGACCGATGGCAAACTGCGCACGATCGCATTCTTCTTCGCCATACGCCGAGTGCCCAGCGCCAGACATGTTGTGATGACCGCCGGTAGACCTTCCGGGATAGCGGCCACGGCAAGAGCCACTGCGATCTTGAAGTAGTATATGGCACCCTGCAACAGCGCTCGCATACGTATAACAGTGTTGTTTATTTCGGGAAAAACGCATGCGGAGTGATTGAAACCGTTAGGCCGAGATCGAACGATGCGCCCCTCACCTACTAAGTCTAGGCTGATGAAGTTGATGTTTCATAAAGTCTAAGCTTATTATTTCATAAATGTTGTGATTTTTAAATAATATAAAACTATGCGGTAATATTTCAGTTAAACGCACAACCGTATAGATGACTATAATTACAACCATTACAAATATTGAGTCGAGGCTGAAGGCCTACTTTGAGCCACGAGCCGCCGTGCGCAGGGTCGTTGAAGTGGCCGATGTTAATCGCCCAGACAGCCACACAGACGATTGAGATCACCTTACGCATAACATCAGCAACATCTTCATTATTATTTGCATGAGACAGCAAGCACTTCCACTACAGTCGATAAATATTTAAGCTCACTACCAATTATCGTGTCGAAGGTAAACGAACATTCGCAAAAAGCCACGGTACGCGGCAAGCACTTTTCAGCAGTACATTCCGTACACAAATTCGTCAAATACAGCTTTACGGCAATTATAATCAACCGGTTTTCGGCTTGAATGTATGAATTTCGAAAAATGACGAACAATGTATGAGATAACGACAAAATTATAAACCTCATTGTCTCTACAAGAAGCATTAACTACATCCAACGGCACATAAGTCCCGAACGTTCAGCAAGACTTATTCCAATACTTACATCTATCAAGTAATCATTTTAATAATTTTTATGCAGGCCTATGTACATCACTTTGTCTGTTTGCTTATGTATGTAATTTAATGCTAACAAATCGCAACGCTGCTATATACCGCGCTAGCTGTGCTATGAGACGGTCACTTGTCTTGTCACTGGACCTAATCGTATAACAGCGAGCTGTGAAATCAAATCGAATTCAATCGAACCTTGGACAGTTGTTGTCCAAACTCGTCCAGCTTCTGCTGCAGAGGTGTTCTGTCAGATTCCGTTTCCGACATCTCCGTCCTTATCTTACCTAAACCAGCACCAGCAACATCCGGTCAAAAATTAACCATAAATATGTATCCAACAAATACGAAACAGATTGGACATTATCTTACTATTTAAGAACTTTTACCGCATTTTTGGAAGCGCAATATTCCGATGTATTTTTTGCTTTTTATTTCAATTTTTTTTGTTCTGTTGATTTAAAACAGAGTGGCTGACCGTCAAATTTTAGCACGCGTTTTGCATTAAATATTTTAACGTTAAATTGTTACCTTTAACAATATACAATGTGTGTTTCTAATCATTTGTAGTCACTAATTGCCGGGGGGGGGGCGACTGAAATTGCGAGAACTGACATTGCGAGACCTGACAACGTGGCACGAAATAGCAGGGGTGGACATCGCGAGACTTGTTTTAACCTACTAAAATAACGGCATAAATAACAGCAAAATCAGACAGTTCAACATTGAATAAAAAGGTGTGTGTTTCTAATCATTTGTAGTCACTAATTGCCGGGGGGCGACTGAAATTGCGAGAACTGACATTGCGACGCGTTGAGTTACGAAATTAACGATTAATTGGTCGGACTGACAGTGCTGTCTATGCTCGCAGATGAAGGGACCCTTTTAGCTCAACTTCTGATCTGGTACCGCGTTGTCAGGTCCTGCGATTGCAGCGCCCCCATTGCCAGACGCTGTCCTAATGTTGTATGTTTTCGTTTTTATAACGCAAACGTATTAGCGTAGTGAGAAACCGTTAACGAATATACATTACAAGAAAATTTGCCCCAGGTTCCTTTATTTATCGTAAACTGTAGCTTGAATAATAATCATTTTCGCTCGTAGTTATGTCATGCAATTATTATCAGAAGAACAAACCGATTTCGGTGTTAAGCCCAGTTCCAATGACAACTCCGCGACATTTGCCAGCTGCAATGTTCGTTCCCTAACATTATGAACCACACGCATAGAACAGAGATCAGAATACCAATCACTAATTACTTAATACAAAAAGTAAACAAACAGAAAGTGTATATGCATACTTGCATTCAGAATCAAGGCGAAGTTCTGTGCCATCAAATAAAAACATTTATGCACAGAAGGTATAAAATTTTAAGAAAAAAAACACCAAATGCGATGCAAATTAACGTGCTGCGAAACATCTAAGTACCGAGAAGATGGTGTTTTTCTTGTCCTGGTTGACGGCTCGTGGGTCAGGAATTGCTTCAGTTTGCTTCAACACGGACACGCTCTCACCTGCAGTAAAACACGCAGACACTGCATTAATGATGACTTTATATAGACATATCGTTTTCGATATGGATATATCGTATCGTATCGTCAGACAAATATAGATTTTTTCGATATATCGCGATATCTTTTATATATCGCGATATTTTTGATATCTCGAGATATTTTACGAAAACGTTTACATTTTTATTACACAACTTTTATTCACCAATTGTTGGTATTACAAAAATCTAAACAATAATAATAACAATTCAAAATAAACACACAGACATGCGTGGCACGCATGCAACAGAATGTCAATCAATGCGATCCGAATACTTCATAGGCCTACTACATTGTCAACAAATGAACACGCAATATTTAAGAGCCAATCAAACTCGTGTGACACAAAAATTGACGCTATCACTGAACAAAGTTTATAATTAACATTTCAAGGCAATTATATCGGCGTTTGCAAACGTTTGACACGGATAACGGATTAAGTTATCTATGCTTGCGTAGTTAGCTAGCAATTAAGTTTTCTTTTAAAAATTACGTCTTTTGCTCTGGAGCAATTGAACACTGGCATACAGTGATTAACAACATCTCTTGACTTAGTTCAAAAGATATTGTTAAAACTGGAATGCAGTACAAAGTTGAGCGAGTTATACTGTGCTTTGTTAATGGGGCACGCCTCTAAACCATATTATAGTATAGGCAGGCATTTAAACGTTAAAAGTTCGACGACGACGATTTCAGATGCCGCACTGGCAACTTTGCCTAAGACGGCGTTAAAGGCGCGATAAAACGAACTTTTTGCATGTGATAAACAACACGTAAAAGTTTTACCTTCTTTTATATATATTCCTAGATATCTTATACTATCATGGCCATCAGTTGTACGTAATCTAGTACACTGCTGATTATATGCTTGTCCAATTCTTAGACAACTGGACTTCTTAGCATTGATAGACATATCTGTGCAACTCAGTTCATCATCACCGCATTGCGAAAATAAAGACGATAAACGGAGAAAACGACAAACTAAACAAAGCAAACTTACAACATAATGTCATAATTTAACGACACGTACGACAGTTTTTAATTAATTCAGTTTACTGACACATAAAGCATACTGCCTTGCTCAATGTCCACTTCTTGTTCCTGTTCTTGTATAAAATTTACATATTCATCATTTTAAGAATATCAATATCGATATCGATATCGCAATATTTTGTAAAATATTGTATCGATATAGTATCAAAATTGAAATCCTGATATCGAATCATCACTACACTGCATAGGTATTATACATAGGTCAAGTCCATCTCAGGTAATGCGGCAGATGCGAGATGAGGAATACTCACCCATAAACATCAATTTGTCGAGACACAGACCAAAATTTGTATTAATATCGATTTCCGATTTTACGACTATAACAAATAGACCAAACAAGAAAGCTTTATATCAAAGCCGGCAACTGCTGGACAAATGACCTGGGTCTACAAACCTGTTAAAATTGCCTGATCGACTCTTAGAGTTGTTGAATATATCCGAATAATTCGCAGATCGGCCGGCACTTTGTCGCCAACTGAAACACACGTCACATCTTTTTCAAACAAAGTATTATAATATTGGATAACCACTTCTAAAATACGAAGTACTGACATCTGATTCGAGATTGTACGTACATTAGCTTACAACATAATTTGCAAAAGAATTTGGGACATGGCCCAAGGTAAAGCCTCCCGGCGTTGTAAGTCTGATCGTCTTGATCCACGGCTATTTATTCGACAAAGCCGTCGATTATAAATGTGGCAAAATGCCAGTCCTGCAAAACCCCTCAACGGATCTCGCTGATAGTTCGGCCTCATTTTTTTCCAGTTAAGGATTGTTCTTGCCCCCAATTTTGGTCTTGGTTTGTTGTCTGGTTTGAAAGAAAAAATAAAAAAGAAGAAAACGAAAAAGAAGAAACAGAGCAAAAACATGAGGCATCCCGTTACTACATACAGACCGTCCACAAATTGAAGAAATGACGTACCAAATAAGCGGCAAAAAGCGCAATCAAGCAGTAGGCTGAACGGATAAAAAAAGGAGAACATGATACCCATTTACACGATCAAACTGGCTTGACGAGCTGGCTATATGTTAGCTGGACTAGCCAGCTCGATGTTTGCTCGATGTTTGCTCGATCGTGTAAACGGGGTATTTTACTTTTATCGTGCAGCATTGAACACAGTTTACCGGACACGTCGACGACATCCCCCGGCACGAGTTCGCGCGCTTTCAGTCGCTGAATACCGCGGTGGTTTTGTCGCACCACTTTGGCAATCTCCGGCTCGTACTCTTTCAACGCTTCGATTGCGCTTTCGGCGTTTCTCTCCTGTACACAGCGAACAAGGGCCTCAAAGTAATCGTGACTTCGTTACCGAGTTAACAGACATTCCAGACGGCAGCAAAGATAATAAATTATCTGTTTTATATTGTTATAGCCTTAATACTTATTTGACTAAGTTTTTTTCTTTCCCGACCGCAGATCGCGTGAAAAATAATAGCTCTGTCTTGTCATCTCTTTCTACCTGTATTTTAAATCCACCCGATGTCCACGTTTCTTTATTTTGGTGTTTTTTTCCGATGTTCTTCAGGCATGCTCTTTCTCATAGACATGCAATTCGTACACTGGCAGTTGACGGCTGAGTTGTTAAATCAACAAATTTTTCTTCGACCGGAAACGCTCTGGACACTATGTGAAAACTCACGATGCTCTCCAGATTCCAGATTCTATAACAAGCTAGATATCATCCCCTACTTCGATGTCTTAAATGTGATATTTTCGGAGCCTTCGCTCAAAACGCGCTTTGTTTGGTCGCTTAATTTCACTATCGACAAGAAATTAACAGACTGCTGCTGATTGTGCGTGTCTGTTAGGCAAAGTGACTCTCGGGAGCAGTCGAGTGAATCAAAGAACTATGCAAGCTACTTCGACGACGAAGCCGAGCGTACGCATCTCTGCAGGGCTTCGTTCTCACGGCGTCAGCCATCAGCCGTGGCGAGAGGCGAGCTTTCCGCAGACAGACGGACAGACGTGTTTACGCTGTGATCAATGTCTATAGCGGCTCGCACGCAAGTACGCGCGCCTGAGTGATTCTCGGCGCCGTGGCATAGAGCAAGATCGTGGGCGTGCCGCTCGTGCGGACGGGGTAAAAAAGACTTCAGAGAAGAATCGTGAACGCACGAAATCAATTAAAAGCACAATATCTGTCAAATGTTTTTACCTGATCGGAGAGTTATTTACGTGTCAAAACGTGGTCGACTTGGCAAATTTGTCAGTCCACGACTTGCTGTTTCAGTCGTTTCGGAGAGCAGACACGGACACGGAAAGAGAAAGCCTTTTACGCCGGTCCGCATGCGTATCACCAACTTCCTGATCAACTAGAAATCTATTAACAACGCTGAAACTTTAAAAAATCATTCTAATTCACACTTTTGAAAAATCTTGTTTTTAGTAAATTTATGTTTTAACTTCTATACTGCCCGATGACCTGTTTTACTGAATAGCTGTGCATGATTATGAAGATGACGTTGATGTTTGTCTAATACTATTACGCTTAGGCCCCGTGAAGACATGCAACTTATAGTGTTTACACGATCGAGCAAACATCGAGCAGCTAGCTCGACGTTCTATTGTAATTAGCATGCTAATTAGGAGGGCGGGCAGATTGTAATTGGAAGGCCTATATAACACGTGATCAGCTGTGTGCTAAGAGCCTAAGCCTAGGCCTAATTTGAGCCAGGGGCGGGGTTCCAATAGGCCTGCTTAAACCAGGTCGATGTTTGCTCGACGTTTGCTCGATGTTTGCTCGATCGTGTAAACACCCTATTAGTCGCAGTGCAACAAGTCGACGTCGACATGTCGCACGTTTGTACAACAAAAAGTTGTACAAACATTTGTGCAACAAGTTGCGTTTCTGGACAAGACCCTTATAATAAACAAATTGTTATGTACCAAAAAGCTTCATAACTTTGCTAACAGTTGCCTGCGTTTACAATACGTGACGCTGTCCGTTCACTCAGACCAAACGTTGCGGTTTTTCACGTCTAAGCATATGCATTTGCTTTTCTCCGTATTTATTTACATGCACTATATTTGATTTTTTTATATCAGTGTTTTGTGCTAAATATGTAACGAAGCGACGGATGAACAAAAGAAATGATGCACGACGTGACGCAGTCGCTCATCGTGGCGCTGGTGTTTTCCAGGCTTGACTACGGCTCCGCAACTCTTGCCGGCCTTCCGAAGCAACTCATGGACAGGCTTCAGTCTGTGCAGAAC
>Ga0209367_1002997_pt1 | contig 22695 bp, 17 predicted proteins | sample WorMetLIZISLAND2_FD_187412 | JGI IMG/M metagenome (GOLD analysis project Ga0209367, IMG submission 187412) | Marine gutless worms symbiont microbial communities from Max Planck institute for Marine Microbiology, Germany - Olavius geniculatus... ... | reverse complement strand
CAACCACGCACTGTACTTGTCGTCAGTGAGCCAAGCCTCACTGAATACACAATAGCCAGGCATACCCTCGGGCAATATAATTGCCTGCAAACACACTACAACTTAACAAATACGCCGTACACTGCACGCGCGCTAGTCTACTCGATTCATTCACGCTAAGCAGACTAAACACGCGGCCTGAGTGCGATGTAAACAACTTGCCATGGGACTTTGTAACTAAGCACACATTTCGTACGAAAAAAACCGGAAAAACCTAGGTACAAAAATACCAGTTCAAACCACCATATCAAGGGCTAGTGTTACATGTTGCCTTAATTACACACATACCTAGCTAAAATTTAAACAATAACAGTTTGAACAGGATTTGAATAGGTACAAGGATTTTCATATTCCAGGACTTTCCAGAACCTAACTTATTTTCCAGGACTTTCCAGGTCCTGGAAAATCTAGGAAAAAAATTCCAGGACTTTCCATGACTTTCCAGGAGGCGTGGGAACCCTAGATACAGATCACAAGTGTGACAAACAGGCAGACATACAGACAGATGGACACCTAGACCATGGCTAAGATGCACGATGCATTCTGCTATCGCGCGTAAAAATGGTTAGGTCAGCGCGAATGTGAAAAACCTGCGCATGGAAGCCGCTGAAAAGAGAGCGTTGTGAATTCTCGTCATAGTCAGCATGTTAGCCATGCTTGCCACACCACGACCTTCCAATGACATCTATACAACACCGGCAAATGTTACTTAACATGTGTACAGAGCGACCAAAATAAAATGAAACTAGAAATATGGAGCACAGCCCAATGTGAGAAAGCCCGGCGCCATAAGTTTGATTGGGGGACAGTTAAAGGGTTGAAATTTCGTTTGCAGCAAAGTCACGTGGCCCAAACGCAACTGCATTATTATATGCATGTATAGCAAGCGCAATGTTAAACTTGGGTGGTTCGAAATGAGACAATGAGAACTTTGTTGTTTGTGAACCCAAGCTCACAAATTTGTCTGTGTTCGATGTGGAATCAATCGTAGTTGTAAACGCCATTTTAATTTTATCGATATCTCTATCCGTTCTTGAGATATATGTGATCAAAGTCTAAAGTTGTCCGAAAACAAGCGAACTGTCGATGTTGGATAGGTCAAAATGAGCAAACACAACTTTGTGGTTAGTGAACCCGAGTCCACCATTTTTTTCTGCATTTAATGTGGAATCGATAGTAGTTATAAACGCCGTTAACCGCTTGTCGATATCTTTATTCATTCCAGAGATGTTCACAGTCAAAGTCAAAAGTTGACCGAAAACGCGTGCACTGTTCATTTTGGGTAGGTCGAAATGAGCAAACACAACTTCGTGGTTAGTGGACCAAAGTTCGTCAATTTTTTTTGTTCAACACAGAAAGAACAGTAGTTTATAACGCCATTTACCGCTTGTCGATATCTTAATCCCTTCCAGAGATATTTGCAGTCAAAATCGAAAAGTTGTCCTAAATCGCGCCGAATTTTTGACGTTTTTTGTCTTCCCAAATTTTAAGGGGGCGGTGCTCCCTAAATTTTGTACATGGGTTAACACCCCATCCAGCGGCACATCACATGGTAAAGTTTTATTAGGCTAATCCCCTTAGCGCCAAAGTTCTAGTGGCTCATACACTAAATTTTAAGCCAATTTTTGATCCCCCATTGAAAAAGTATTGTTGGGGCAACCCACATCCCCTGTGGGATATGGGCTAGCAAGACTTGGACATTGTATGGCATGTGTAAAAATTTCAGGGCGCAGCACCCTTTAGGGGCTGAAACACGTTCTTCCAAAAAAGTCGATTTTTGGGGTACAATTCCACCTCTAAATCTCCGTGGTTTATGGATGAAAGTTCACCGAACTTTTTTTGCCCAATGCGGGAGGCAATGCTGTAGTGCACCAAGTTTTCAGATTTTGGATATCTCTATCCATTCCGGAGATATTTGCACTCAAAGTGGGAAGGGGTCCGAAATCGAGCCAAATTTAGCTTGTTTTTTGCTCCGAAATTTTTTTCAGGAGGCAGGCCCCAAATTTTTGGACCAACATTTATAGACTGAACCTGCTTCTGAACATGTGGCAAAATTTCGCTGAGATTGGCCCACGGATCTCGGAGATCTTGCGATGAAAACAATAATAAATAATAAACAGCAGTAAAACATAAGGCCTTCCGGGAACTACCATTCCAAGCAGCCTAATGAAAGCCGAAGCATGCAACTTTTATTTTGTTTCACTTTCACTGTCTGTGTTACTCTAATGGAATTTAGTCTGTTACAATGCACAGGGAAAGTCGGCGACAAAGTCCGCAAACAAAGTCCGTGTCGTGGACAGAAGTCACAAAAGTCCGCGACACAAATCACGAAACTCGGCAACATGATTTGTGTCACGGACTTTCATGACTTGTGTTCGCGACAAAGTGAGGAACTTTGTCGCAAAGTCGGCGTAATGAAATTTGGGCTTAATATAGTGAGATGGTTTACCCGTCTGCAAACAGTCACCCATCCCAGTAGTGACCCGACCGGGAGTTGAACCCACAGCCTCTTGATGGCATTCTTGTAACAACGTCTACTGTGCCCTATTACACCTGCTATCTATTTCCTATTGTACTGGTTGTATTCAACACACCAAGATGCACTGCAATTAAACTTACAGACGGGCTTTAAATTCATCACAACTGACTGTGCAAGTCACAATGTATTTGTATTTACCAGCAATGCTTGTGATCCATCAAGAAGTAACTCAGCTGTCGGTACAGCCTTAGTGCCAAGTTTGTCCTTAAGTCTTTGTACCTCAATAGAGTTCAATGAGCCATCCTCGTTCTTCACTCGTAGATAGAACAGAGACAGACCCGCTGTGCCCTGAGACATAATATACAACATTGTACACTAAAGAAGACCGGCTGCCACACAATGCACTGACATGTTGCAATAATTTAAATTTCTTCCATAGCCATAAAGCAACCCTGATGTCCGATTCCTTAGTTCTAAGCCAGACACCAGTTTACACTGTGGGGTGACCACGAATACAGTGCTAGTGAATCGTGTGGTGTGTTTCAGCTTTAACTAACTACTCACTGCTCTTACCCATGGAGCGATAGCCAGGCTGAATTAACCGGTTATATGGTATACCTCACTGCTAAGCTGGCTCAGTGTACAGTAACTTGGTTGACGCAACTAAAGATGTTACCGATAAACCGCAGCAGTGATGCTAATAACAATAACAACGCCTGTTGTGACAGTCATATACGTCTGTAATTTGTCATCAAAATGAAGGATCAAAGTCAAACATTAACTTGGCGTCACTATCAGTCAATCAATGCATCGATTAAAATACATCTGTACAGCCCCAAATATCATAAACGAATCAGAACCACATAACAAAATGTGATTAACATAAAGGTTCATTTCCAAGCTGACAATACAGGGTGGGCCAAAAAAATGTACCACTTCACTTGTGTAGATATCTTCGCAAATTATTGATCGATTTTCAAAATTCTTTCACTGGCACACTCTGTAGACAATTTGCGATAATGTGACTATTACAGATCCCACCACACCATAAATGCGCCTCTACACTACCTTGTGAAATATCAATGAAACATGCACACATAATGATAATAACAAACAAACATTTTGCTAAAACTAAAAAAAAACACTACAGACCAACTTTGCAGTGAATGGTCTGTATGATGCTAGACTGTGTGGGTATAACACAGTCTAGTGTCATACAGATCATTCATCGCAATGTTGGTCTAAAGCGTTTTTTTCATTTACCTAAATTTTTGTTATTATCGTTAGTTTTTGCTTACATAATTGGCGAAGATATGGACAAAAGTAAAGTGGCACATTTTTTATGGACCACGACGTAGAAACATAAAAATGCAGACCTGGGTGCAGTGACCATGTTCTTCAGAAATACGAGCCAGGGTCAATGCAACGTCAGCATCTGTCGCCGATGAAAACCACTTGTGACCATAGAGTTTATAGCTACCATCGGTCTGCTTCACCGCCACCGTCTCTGTGCCACCTGCTATCAACAGCATGGCAAACAGACTACTAGTCTGTCTGTCTCACTTAACTATGAGGTGCAGTGGTTTACGCTTTCAATTCAATAAAAAAATTACTCTATACTGGGAGTGGTTAGCAATTAGACGAATGACTGGCGACAAACTATCTCACTATGTAATCATCTAACCAGGTCAACACAACCTGGCCAGCCCTATGTGGGATAAGCACAATGAGTAGTTGTAACCCAGTTTAGTAATTTTTTTAAAATTATATTTGTCTGGTGCATACCAGATTCACAATGCTTCAGATGTCAAACCCCTCCACCCTATGTTCAACATACAACCGAACAGACATACTTGCCCACTTAACTTCAGACAGTGGTTTAAAAACCACCCTTTCTCCTAATCATCCGGTCCTCACATCCAAGTTCTGATGTGAGCTAGGGACACGTATCCAACCTGGACACACTATGCCATCCCCAAAGATGTTAGACCGCTCACATCATGTTCAACATATGCATAAACAGGCGGACATACAAACCTACATCGGAGCCACCCTTTCTCTCGGTCATCCACTGTCCTGATGTCCAGAACTGTGCAGGGCTACGACTCACCAGATGTCTGAAAGCATTGTCCAGCACACCATACCGACCCATTACCTGTACACACATGCAGAGTTCATACTAGGGTTGTTAAACAAAGTTCGGATTTGTAAACTTCGAATTTCAAGTTCGAATTTGTATTCATTTTTCAGCCCTTCGATATTCGAATCCAAGCATCACTAATTAGATGCAGACGGTTCTGCCTTGAAAGTGAAGCGCTGTTACTTCAGCGGTGCACTGTGTGACGATTTCTTTGTTCTCTGCCGGCTGTCAATTCAAGCAACGCCTGCCGTGTGTTTGCTTACCTCTCCCCTCTCCTCCCCTCCCTGCATACCACCGCGGCGTTCAATTACTCTCCGTCTTGCACTGTGCTCCTGGCAAGCTATCAAAGTAACAAATCTTGGTGGCCCAGACACAGTGCAGACATCAAACGTAAACTGCTTATGCTTCTCACAAATATATAAGCGAAGTTCGAATTTAATCCGAATTTTAGTGGTCAAAATTCAAATTTGGAAAAAAAACTAATTCAACATGCCCTAGTTCACACACAGCAATAATGGCAATGTAAAAGCAATGCAAAAGTAAAATCCTTCCGAAGGCACACAGAATATTGCTGATCTCCGTTTCCTTAGCCGTCGGTAACCACACACCAGCTTACATTGCGGGTTGATCACAAATACTGTACTAGTGAATTGCATGCTGTGCTTGTTTGCCGATACTCACTGCACCTACCCACGAATGGATGGCCATTGGCCAGGTTGAGTTGACCTTGATGGTTTACCCACCTGCCAACACTCATCCATCCAAGTGCTAACCAGCCCAGTGTTAATTAACCTTGTTGATGTGACATGCAACCAATGCAAACATGGACATACTTCGATGGTCTTTGCAGCTCCATCGGTCATTGCCAGTGGACAACTGAAGACTCCAGACGACGGAGCAAACAGAAACAGCTTTGCCATCTGATATAGACGACTGCAACAACAACAGACATTATCTGATGAGTTTTTTAGTTTGTCCTCCTATCTCTAAAGTCCGTAATCTCACTCAAAAAGCATGATGTATGGTAAGTAAAACATGTCTCATAACGGTTTATAATGCACATATCCCAAGCAGAACGCATCGCCAATCAGTCATCAGATAAGTACATATGCCTTGTTACGTAGATTTTGGATGTTGTTAACTTACAGCCAACAGACACATCATACAAGTCAAAACTCAACAGACAAAATGGCATTACCATCGAACTGTTATAAATAACATACTTTGCACATATGTGGGCAAGTAACATGACATTACTAAATAATGCCAGACAAAAACTCATACAAAAAATGTACATCGCACATAGCAAATTTAAGAATCTGATAAACTCTGATATTTCAGTGCAACACTATCACAAATAAAGAAAGATATAAACTGTACAGTACATGTAATATAAACAAAGTGTGACCAATTTGCCCTTAGTCATTACACAGCAGCAAAATAGCCAGGATTTAAAAACTCAAATTTCTTCCCCTAACCACTAAAACATCACACCATTGGCATTCAACAGAAGAACAAATATTACAGTTTACATTAAACACTTTTAACTAACAAACAAGACTTGATAAAACCTCCACTCGGCATATTTCCGCTCGTAGGCAATGGCGACAAGCCCCTCCTCAGCAGATAAGTGCTTCATCTGCTTCCATGCAGAACTAGTAACAATTTTGTCGACTCGTTTGCCCCATGCATCATAGTGCTCCAGCCGAGGTAGGTTCAACTCACACTCACGATGCAGACGATAGATATCACCAGCCACTCGCCGACCAAACTGCTCCAACTCGGGAAATATGTCCACGATCATCTACAATTGTTAATGACATATTCATTCGGTCTACAAAGTAACATAACACAAGTTCTTGTAGCAAACTATCACAATTGTGACAAGCACAATCAGTATTGCAGCTCTATATTACAATGGGTCTTTCGTTAAAGGCAACCATGACCTTACTTTTGAGACTGGTTTCCACTCCTAACCAAAAGTTGTAGTCTGTCTCCTTGAATCTTTTGCTCTTGGTACCAATCTCACATTTTTGTCTTTGGATTCAAGTATGTATACCTTGGTTCGGGGTATACCATTCTAGCTATAAAACTAAAGCCTAGTACCGATGCTGCTAAAACATTTTAGTTCTGGAATTGATCATATTGGTGTCAATGGTGCCTGGGTTTTGACCTTGGACTCGATGAGGTCTTCAGCTTTTGGTCTTGGTTTTGGCTCCCAGATGTTGCTCTTATTTAATGTCAACATATTTAATATCAGACAATTAGTTGTACCCGCGCAGGCATGTGTCTCTTGAGATAATTCTGCAGTGTTATGTCTTCCGTGAACTGATTGCCCAGTTGAAGCTGCTCCTGAAAGAACGCTCCAATCTTAGACCTCGCATAAGGAACGTCCGTAAATCCGGAAGTCTGCTGCACATCTAACTCAGGCATATGCTCCGAAGTTCCGAGGGCAGAAACGGCTGAAGACTTGACACGCAATTGTTGGCTCAGTGCCACGGGTTTCCACCACGATTGTCTCAGTAGAACTCGCGCCATTATCAACAGATACACGCAAACGCGTGTACGTCTCTCTTGCTCTTCTGAATAAACAACGTTTTACTACAGCGTTACGCAACTCCTACGCATTAGCGACATTAATACAAAGTTCAGAACACTATTCACTACCACTAATTCCTCAGTCATGGTTTGTTTACATAGATATTGAACGCGAACATAGATTGGTGGCTAGCTGTCACGATTCACGAAAATGCCCAAAAGCACCTCACATCTTTGGTAATGGTAAGCATGACATTAGATATTCTTTGCCAAAAAGTAAACAGTGACGTGACGTCACTTTGTTTACTGTAAGGTGCTTCTGGATGAAAAAGTGAAATACGACGACATAAGGTGAGATATTTATTAAAATGCTGTCATTGACAGTTTAAAGTGTGCAGCTCCTTAAGTACAACAATTATTTGCTTTTATAAAGAAACAAATGTAAACGTGAAATAATTAGCTAAGAACTCAAAAATTTAATTCTTTTAAGCGAGGTATGGTACAAATTGGTCATTATTAGGGGGCTGTGGTAAAGTGCGGACCAAACCTGCGGACCAGGTCCGTGATGTGCACCTTAATTTGTATTCTGACAGTCACCGTCACTCTCGACAGTTTGGATACCTTCCGTAGGGGGGCTATACTACATTGTATGCATAAAGTAAGTCAAGGATACCAAAATAACGACCAATCTGTAGGCCTAATCCCGAAATGGGATCCCGGGATTACAAATTTCTAATCCCAGATTTTGGGATTGAGAATTCAATCTTGGGATTGCAATCACTAGTCATTATGCAGTCGATGCTTGAGTCTTTTGGGGTTTTGTACAAAGTGACAGAACAGAAGTGAACTGAATTCCAATGGTACACTTTGTGAAGTTAACAGAAGTGAAATGAAACGAGCTGCCAGTTCGTTCGCTTAGTACCAGGTCTGATAAAAGCTATAGTGCCAACGCTAGGTAATTTTTTGTTGACCTTAAGGTCAAACGTTTTGGGTACGATGTGTCGTCTGACTGCCTATCATCTCTCTGTCATGTTCTGTAATGCATATATTGTGGCTAAGCCGTACATCATAGGGGGTTGGCGATGCATCACTTTGCCAATCTCCAATATGTCCTTCCTAGTTTGTGAGTGAAACTGGAGAACAGCTGTTAAGTGGGCAGTTATTGATGCTGTTTTGTACTGTGTGTGTAATTATGGTCAGTGCGTAATGAATTCAGCAGCAACAGTGCATCGTGTTGGTGATCTGAATGACCCAGCATCCCATGTAGTTCGTATTGTGCATATATCTGATACTCATCTCATGCACGATGGTTTCATCAGTGACAGCTTGATTCCCAATGGTGATATCCTTGTCCATTCCGGTGACTTTGACAAGTATCAATTTACCCGTTCAGTCTTGAGAGAGAATGACTACTTGTTGGAGATTGCAGCTATTAGTACGTTCTTCTCAGGTTAGTTACATGCGTACGCAGTTTTAAAAATGTTAGTTGAGCATTTATTGTTCCATAAACTTTTTGTCACTAGGTCACAAGTCTTTACCATTTTTTACCTTTTTACAAGTCTTGGCTGATATAAGCAGTGCTATGCAACTGCTGAGGACTTTGACTTTTTTCAGCATTCTCTCACTTATTCGAGATGCGCCATACAACATTTACTTCATATTGTCATCAAAACAGCTTATTTTTGAAATCCACTTTTTAGATTAATAACTAGAAATTTTGCGCAAAGCCCAACGTGAGTCCGCCTGGCACCCTAAGTCCGATTGGGGGAAAAATTAGGGGGTGGGGGGTTAAATTTCCCCGGCACCAAAGTCATGTGGCCCGAACTCAAATGCACTGGCATATGCATAACACGCATTGTTGGCTTAGGGTAGGTCAACATGAGTGCTTATAACTTTGTTCGTAGTTTACCAAAGTTCACAAATTTTTTTTAGTTCAACACCGGAAAGGTCGTTCTCGTTAACGCTGTTTACATCTTGTCGCTATTTTTATCCATTCCAGAGATATTCGCACTCAAACTCGAAAGTTGTCTTAAATCGCACCGATTTTTGAACGTTTTTTGCCGTCCCAAATTTTAAGGGGGGGTGGTGCCCCCAAAAGTTGTACTTGCATTAACACCCCAACTTAGAGGCACATCAAGTGCCAAAGTTTCTTTGGGCTACACCCCTAACTCCAAAGTTATAAGCACTCTTTTACTACATTTTAAGCAAATTTTGAACCCCTTTTTGAAAAAAAATTGTAAGGGGACCCAGGTCCCCGGTGGGGGGAGCACTAGCAAGACTTGGTCATTCTATGGCACGTGTAAAAATTTGGGGGCGCATCACCCCCTAGGGGCCGAAAAAGTCGATATGGGTGGGTATGATTCCACATGGAGATCTCCGTAATTGGTGGACCAAAGTTCACTGGACTTGTTTCGTCTAATGTGGGAGGAATCGCGGTAGATAAAGTATTTATCCAATTTTGAATATCTTCATCCGTTTCGGAGATATTCGCCGCCGAACTTCAAAGTCGTCCGAAATCGAGCCAAATTTTGCATGTTTTTGGCCCCTGAAATTTTTTGAGGTGTGCCCCCCCCCCAAAAAAAATTTTGAACCGGCATTATAAAATTGGGCCTAGTACTGAACACCGTGCAAACTTTCACGCCAGTCGGCCCACACATCTTGGAGATCTCACGTTAAAAAAAGTTTTTTAGAATATCTGGGGTAAAACTTAAGTACTCCCGAAAACTATCGTTTCCGGGCGGACTAACAAGCTGTTGATGCTGCCAGACTTTAGTGTTGTTAATAATTAAGAACAGTTACTTGCCACAGCTTGCTTTTAAGTGTATCTGATTTTGCTTAAACTTAAAACATTGACTGAAGTACCAATAAACTGAACAAAGGCTTGTTGCTGTAATGTAACTATCTTGCAGGTCTTCCACATGAGACCAAAATCTTTGTTGCCGGTAACCATGAGACGAACTTTCCGAGACAGCCTCGAGAGCGCACAGTATCACTTCTTGCTCCAAGCTGTATATACCTCCAGGATGCATCCATCTCTGTCCACGGAATCAACTTCTATGGCAGCCCCTGGAATGTACTGAGGCACAACTCCAATGCTAGGGCATTTGCCGTTTCCTGTTCCAGTCTACCATCACGCTGGCGGAGTATACCCGAAGACACACATGTCCTGGTCACGCACAGTCCACCTTTTGGTGTGGCAGATCTCGGCAGCAACAAACACATGCTGAATGTGTCACGGCATTGTGAGCTGTGTCAGGATTGTCACAAAGTCTTCAGGCACTTCGGCTGTCCTTCTCTCCTGGATGAAGTTCTGCATCGCATCAGGCAAGTTAACTTTGTTGTTCACTGTTATGTTCAGGGATGCCATAAAAATTAATTCGAAAGAGTAAAAAAGTATTTGCTCTTGGCCTCTTGTGCTAAATATTTAAAAGGTACTTATGCATAAAGGTTTTACATGAAGAAATATATTTTGTGACACATTCTGCACTGCAGACTGCAGAGTGACATTTGTGGATGATGAAAATCACTTTGCTGATGTGATATTTGTTAATTATTTCTTTGTAAAAATGTGTTTTTTTTGTAAATGAACTTCTATACAGTACTGCACTATGTGTATTCCTTGTGGCTTGTGTGGCTTTGATATGTTTAGTTACTTTAGGCTGAGTGTAGTGTTACACCAACAGAGCTAGAGGTATATACAATTGATAGTGTTCTCTGTGTGTGTGTGTTTAGGCCGAGTGTACACATGTTTGGCCACGCTCATGAGCCTAGCGGTGTACACGTGACTGAAGGTATTCTCTTCTCAAACGCAGCAATGGCGTGCAACAAGTCAGCAGCTAACATCATCGACTTTTATGTCAGCTCACAGCAACTAAACCGTGACTGTTACACACAGCCACACTACTCAACGCAAACGAATCCACGATGTCTCATTATGTAAATGACATGTTACAATGTTTTTAAAAATGTAACAGATATCTGGGCCGTATTTACAGAGAAAAGGGGAGCTAATGTTCTGAAATTTATTTCACTTGACAAATCGGCAAAACACAGCTATTTGCATTGTGCATGAACAAGTAGAAAAATGTTGCACATCGTCCATTTTGAGAGTCAAATGTGTGACAATATGCATTTGTCTGAGCCTCACTGTGGGGGCTTACTGAGCACTCACCCAGACTTTCTTGTCAATTTGGAGAGAAAGATAGGAGTGGAAAAGGGAAGCAGGAGGGAAATAAAGGTCAGGGAAAGGACAAGGTCAACCCCCTCCCCAGCAAAATTCTGGCTATGCCTCGTGTCATGAAACAGCTGTGCTGCATGCATCAACTGAATTGCCAAAATGTATTTTTATCTGACCCATGGTGTTGTGATGGGAGAAGGATGAGGGCAATTGCCCCAAAGTATGTGATTTCAATGGTTTTGTATCACACAGCAAATTTTTTAACGATTTTTTACAGCATTTCTGATGTGTGCAATTTAGGTCTTTTAATGCATCATCTGTATAGCTGTTTTTAATTTGTACCGGTACATGTATTTGAGAAGTAACATGTACCGAGCATAACTTATTATAGTACACTTATGATCAACCTGCTTTGTTTTTTTTGTTTTTGTTTTTTTCACTGTATACTTTCATGTTGTGTTTTGCAGTTTAGATTTGCAGTTTTAATAACATAATTATTCGTGTCTTTCCTCAGGTTTTGGTTTGTGACAAAGGTTTTTTTATACAGGTGTCTTCCTACATTTTCATGCATATTTGGCTGATATTTTCAATGAAAAAGAGCAGCTGTACCTCTTTTGGCCGTGTTTTAATTTTGTGGTTTTATTTCTCAAGTAGTGCTGCACTGTGTGTTTTATATGTTTCTTTTAAAGTCCAAGTCGCATCATTTTATGTAACTGTTATAAAGTGCTAATTTGTCAATATCTTTGCTAACACATCTTAATACCCTAAAAATCAGGTTTAAAGTACTCACTTTTCCCTTTTCATGGCTTCAGCCATATTCGGAAACTGTGACATCATCTGCAGAAGGGTAACCCTTCAAGGGTTGCTAAATAGCTTTATTGCCTTGAGGTCAAATGCAGCTTAATTTACAGCATTCAACTTTCATTTTTTCTGCTCGCTTCGCTCGCAGACTTGTACTCCCATACTTTTAAATTTGTGGTGCCAGTAAGCCGCTTTTGTTTGCCTTTATTGTTTAAACTGCATTAAATTTGGTCAGTTAATTCTCTAAAAAATAATTAAAATCGTTGCCAATAGACATCATATCGCTACTGTTGCGAGGGGCAATACTCCATCTATGTTCCCTTAAAATGTCTGGAAAAGTCCGGGAAAAGTCAAGGAATTTGGTCATGACTGGAGAGTGGCCACCCTGGACAAATCAGACACTACATATAAAATGCCTGCTATGCATATAAACACCTGTTGAGCGGTTTCAGTCTTCGGACTCACAAAAAAGAACACATAAGAAAATAGAGTAATTTATGCAATCATGTCAGTTTAGATGTATGAAGTTGTGCATCTCAGAGAAACATAAATACCTAATCTCACAACTGTCTTATTCACAAACGTGACATCTCTGTCCATGTATGTCACAGCCGGAATGACTAGGTTAACCATGGGCATAACCAGGGAGGAGCACTGGGGGAAAATAGTCGCATTTTTATGTGCGATAGCAGAATGCTTCGCGTGTATTAGCCATAGTCTGGGCGTCCGTCTGTCCGTCACACTGCTGTATTGTGTCAAAACGTTGCAAGCTAGGATCACGGAATTTTCACCGTGGGCTGCCGCCAGGTCTCTAGTTTATCGTGACAAAATTTCGTGCCCCTGGGTGCAGGAGTTCCCCTTCAACGAGGGCGTCAAAGAGGGGTACCCCCATAAAAAGATGCTATTTTGCCGTTATTGGCTCGTATAGTGTGAAAACGGTTGCAGATAAGTACAGACATGCTCCTTATCATAACAAGCACTGGTGACAGGCTTATTAGATTTATCAACATCGATGACCTTGAATGACTTTGAGCCCTCAAAATAAAAGTTTTTAGTGAATTTTTTTTGCGATTTCCAGCTTCGACACACATTTTAAGAGTGAGTTGTGCTGAAATGGTTGGAGATGGACCTGGACAACCTGCATAAGACATTTTTAGCATAGAAGGTACATTTTTAAGAATCTAAGTTTTGTTGTCTTAAATTCAAGGAGTCTTCCATACGGAGGCCTCAAATTTAAGTACTCTTTCAAGATGCATTACTATCTTATTGCTGTAGGCCTACACAGATTGCCAAAGTAACAGGACCACTGCTATCGTGCGTCACGTGAGCTTTGCTCAAATTACTTGTTATTTTTGGTCTCGGAATCCCACTGGGGAGGTTAGAGCAGCCCCCTAGGCCTCACGAGTGCCTTCCCAACGCAAATTCTTGGATATGCTCATGACTTAACCCATTCATTTTAGTTCTGAGACATTTTGTGTCATCATCATGTCAGACTGCCGCTTGTTGGTTCAACTTGTGCTCTGGCATCACACACCACTGATCTCCAGCTGACGGTACAGCCACACCACAAACGCACCCAATCTGACTGAAAGACAGGGCTAGTAGCTTCCTAGCTGCTGCCACGTGACCGTGGATAAAACGCATCCGCGGGCGGAGGCAGCTTGCTCACAACTTTCCAGGCCAGATCCTTGAAAGCTGCTGCCTGCAACAATTTATCACATACCCATGAGTTGTATAAAATAGGGGAACATCTGAAACAATTAAATTTATCACCAACTAATATTTAAAGTTAGCAACAGACAGTATTAAACATGTGAAGCAACTGGTGCTGTGGGAAATCTGAAATACCCCTCCTCCAAAACCCCTCAACGGATCTTGCTGAAATTTGGCCACTCCATTCCTACCAAATAAGGATCGTCCTTCCGCCCAATTTTGGTCTTGGCATGCTGTCTGGTTTTGGAGAAAAAGTGTAAAATAAAAACACAGCAAAAACGTAAGGCCGCCTGTTACTACAGGGTGGGCCAAAAAAACGTGCTACTTTACTTATGTCCATATCTTCGCCAATTATTGACCGATTATCTAAATTCTTTCACTGGCACACTCTGCAGACAGTTTGTGATAATGCGATTATTATACATCCCACCACACCGTAAATGCGTGTCTACACTATGTTGTGAAATATCAATGAAATATGCATACATGCACACAACGACAATAACAAACAAACATTTTGGTAAAATTGATAAAAAAACACTTCAGACCAACATTGCAGTGAATGGTCTGTAAGACACTAGACTGTGCGAGTATAACACGAGCTAGTGTCATACGAATCATTCATCGCAATGTTAATCTGAAGCGTTTTTTTCATTTGCCAAAATTTTTGCTATCATCGTTAAGTTTTTGCTTACATTTATATTTCACAAGGTAGTGCAGAAATGCAATTATTGTGCGCTTAGCTGTCTTTAGGGTTTGATCTTCAAATGCTGCTGGCAATCGCCCTTGCATTTTTAGGCTGCCCATATGTACACCGTGGGCCATAAAAAACGTGCCACTACTTTGGCCATATCTTCGCCAATTATTGACCAGTTTTCAAAATTCTTTCACTTTGACACTCTGCAGACAATTTGCAGTAGTGTGATTATTATATATCCCACCACACGATAATTGCGTTTCTACACTACCTTGTGAAATATAAATGTAAGCACTGGGACCAAAACAGTGCGTGCTTATAGCCGAATTGTGCATATATGGCTGGTGCTTATAAGCGAAGTTGACTGCCATTGACATAGCATAAACTAGCATAAACTCAAACGGGACTAGACGCACGTCGTGCAAATAAGCAGAGTGTGCTTATAACCGACTGCATATAAGTGGAGATGACTGTACCACTCTCTCTGGCTGGGGTAAAGGTATGATGCATTCACCTGTGTTTAGTGGAAGTAACACTGTGTGATCCCATATGGTAGGTGATGCTTCGTAGCTGAGACTGGAAAAACATTAAGAGCTATAGACTAAGACAACCTAAGCCATTAACATTTTCATTCTTTAGAATCACAACATCACAAAAGTTTCAACTGACCTGGGCACCGTCTGGTTGAGAGACAACGATGGGGCTTCCTTCGTCCGACGTCTGTCGAATACCGACGTGCAATGGAATGTCGGCTACAGTACAGACAGACAGACAGATAGTATGCATTATTCCAGACAACACAACTGATAACTCAAACCAGACACAGCATAACATTCACATATCCTAGCACTGAAAAGACAATTATACAAAATTAAATTGTTGTACAAAATCTATACAAGAAGTTGTCTGCAAACAGGACATTCTCAAATCTCAACTCCTAAATATAAGTCTGTGTGTCTATTTAGCTGCAAAAATTATGTTACCATTGTGCCAGAAATGACATGTACAGGTATGCATATTTAATATCTGCAGCAATCTACTAAGCAAAAAATGTTGGTCAGATGTTAACACGAAGCCCAGCTATCGCTAGGAAAGCCAACCATGCTGGTTGTCAGTGACCTTCAAGGTCATCCAAGGATTATGATTTTCATTTCATCTGAAAGGGTGTATGCCACTTCCTATTAGTGACTTATAGAAACCTTGGCCATTCCTCTCACCGTTTCCGAGATATGGCCAGTTTTCCGTTGAAAATGCGCATTTTTCCAACCCCCATCTATTCAACCCCGAATCTGAAAATGTTCCCCTTGCACTAAATCGCTGAAATTTTGCAAGCCTAGGTCTATGGCACATGGTTAATTATTTGTGTAAAAAGTTTTCCCCTATGACCTAACGCTTAGCCACAATATATCCATGATAGACGACAGACAGACGGACAGACGACAACCTTGCCAATAGTTCGACTGTTACTTAAGTATGGTCGGCTAAAAATTTTTAAAAATAGGTCAGCATTATACTGTACTAAATATTTTACAGTAAAGAAAGTAAAAAGCAGCAGTGCAGGAAATTATGGAAATTATGGAAATGACACAGATGGGAAAAATGTAAAAATATGAGAGAAGCAGAAGTAGAGTTCCCACTTAAATGACAGAGTCAAAATTCAGGACTTTTTCAGGACTTTTTCAGCACCATAAAACCAAAAAAACCCATCGACGCACTTCGCTAAACTACAAGCATCTGAGTTATTTTAGTGAGAAAACATGATACATGAAGTATTACCTGACAGACTAATGTTGTATGTCAATAAAGCACATAATATTTATATAAAAACGTCTCTAAAATCAGCACAAATAATACTGGAAAAAAATTAGGGATTCAGTATCTTGGTTTTTCAGGATAACACTAGCAAAAATCAGGACTTTTTCGTGACGTTTAAAGCACCCAATCACCCATGTCCAATTTCAGGACTATTCAGGTCCTGAAAAAATAAAAAGTCAAATTTCAAGACTTTTTCAGGACTTTTCAGGACATGTGGGAACCCTGCAGAAGTTAAAAATACTATGCATACGGCATATAAGCAACTTGATTACTGCCAGACACACCAGCAAAAGCCGATGTGTAAACAGGCACACTGCACGATAAACAGGGCCCACAGTTTTCTGCGGAAAAATTTTGCCAAATTCCATGGCTCATAGCGGCAAAATTGTCAAAATTCCGTGGCTTACTGCGGCCTTCCGTTTGTCAGTAAACTAAGCTCTATTCTGTTAAAAAATTTAAGTTTTTGAGGCTGGCATGGTGCTCAGTTGTGACAAAACAGACAAAAAAATTATTGATTCTTTTCTTTTCAAAAGTGCAATTTGTCAATTAGTCGCATTGTGTTAATTTACGATTGTGCCGTATTACTATGGTAATTATTAGTAGAGACGCAGTTTTATTCAGTTCAGTTTGATTTTTCTCCGTGATATAGTTAGTCTAATTATGTTATCAAGCCGACGATCATACACTTACTAATCATCGGTCATTTCTTAACTTCTGCAAAATTCCGCAAAATTCTGCAGCAATATCAAAATTCCACGGAAAAGGGCAAATTCTGTGGCTCACAGAAAACTGTGCGCCCTAGTGATAAACTATCCCATATCTGTGGTCTTGCAGTGTAAGCTAGGGGCTAAGCAAACAGAAATTAGCACCAACGTATAACTTTGCAGCATTAGAATTATTTCATGTTAACTTGTGTGAACAGCAGTAAGGTTAAAAAGTGAAATGTGATGTCAGTAAGAGCAGCAGCAGCAGTAGCAGTGTGACAAACCTAGTAGTTCAGTGTTGACGTCGCTAGCCAGCGACCGTGCTCCATCCTGACCAAAGATGTGTTCTCTGTGGCCACAGTTGGGGCACTCGTACAAACTCATGTTTTGTACAATGCCAAGGACTGGAACATCCACTTTACGAAACATCTCCGTCCCCTTGCGAGCGTCCAACAGAGCTATGTCTTGCGGTGTTGTAACTATCACTGCCCCTACAACAGTTGTAATAGTAGTACTAGTAGTAGTTGTTGTTGTTGTAGCAGCACCAGTATTAGTAGTACACGAAGTTGTGAAATGTGACATTCAGCACAGCAGTGCCTTGAACACAGAACAAACTTTTTGTCAGCTAAAACCGCTAAAAAAAGTTTATAACTATTCATGGGAAAATGTCTCAGAGCTATAGAGCGTCACCTGCCATATAAGATCACATAGTGTTTTACCTGCCACTTGACACAAGTAAATGCACCTTGCCTTAACTCCAGCCAAGCGGGCTGGTACTCAAATCACCTATCACAGACGGATGCAAGGCTGAGCTGACCCAAATAGTCAAAATCAATGCTACTTGGACAGAAATTGAAGCAGCTTTGAAGCAACTTTGATAGTAATAGTAACAAGAGTAAAAACTGGCCATCAATAGGAGTATTCTGAGACACAGTCAGCGAATTGTCTGTTGCATAGTTGTAGTAATACTATTAGTAGCAGTAGTACTGAATAGTAGTAGTAATTGTACTAGTAGTAATAATGATGAGCAAAAACTGACCATCGATGGGAATGTTCTGAGACATGGTCAGCTGAGTGTCTCCTGTGCCTGGAGGCATGTCAACAACCAGATAGTCCAATGCACCCCAGCTCACCTGTACATAAAGTGGGAGTAGAAGTAATAATAGTTTTTTAGTAGTAGTAGTAATAGTAGCAGTAGTAGTAGTGGCTATAGCAGTTGTAGTAGTATTTCTAGAAGTACTGGCGACCAGGTAATGCAACAGACCACAGCTCACCTAAACAGGTTAATCCTCGATTATAACTGTTCTGTCTAGGATATGGCTTTCAAAATTCACATGAAAAGTAAAGCTGGAGCAGTGCAACTCTAAACCTAACCCTGACTTTTAAATTGAACAAGAAAAACCCAGCTAATGCAAAGGGGAATGCGCGACAGCAATGCATGTGTGAAGGCCCGGTGCGAACAAAATCTAAGCTCACAACAATGTTTCATTTAGACTCGACAGCGAATGATGCCTAGCTCCATAACCAGTACATGAATTTCAGTATTGGCTGAAAATCGCAAATTTTTCCTACCCCCTCTCATTTAGCACCCTCGATCGGGGTGACCCCTTTCGAGTTTTATAGAAAAGCTTTACTGATCCTGAAACTAGAGTCTTCCAGGCAACCGATGCTGAAGATTTGGTGGTCCTAGCTTGCACCATTTTTGACTGATCCACCCGTGTGACAGATAGACAGACGGACAGAATTGCGATGGTACCTGCTGTTGCGCATAAAAATGACACATTGGGCCCTCCTGCATTAAGAAACATTCACACAAATTTTGGTTTTTATGCAGCTTTTAGTCTTCGAGTTGGGAGCACCAAACACAGAAGATGAACAGAAAACATCTAAGACACTGGTGAAGTAGAACCAAATTATTGAACATCTAATTTACAGACTACAGAGTCAAAATCATAATCTAGAAGTAATCAAGTAGATAAAACACTGCAAAGTAAGAAAGATTTGCCATCATAAGCTGTGAAATCTGATGAAATAACATGCAAATTTTGAAAAAAAATCTTGCCACAGAAAACTGTGGTTACGACTGACACCGTCATGTTGCATATAACACATGTTGAATATTACTATTATTATTATTATTCGGAAAGTCTTTTTATGCTCTCAGCTCGTGCATAAACACAAATCTAAAAGGCCTAAAACATTTTACTGAAAGTCCAGATCTTCTACGGTATCATCAGTATATTCTATCACTGTTATTAATAAAGCGTACCTGGCGCAGCAGCCTCTGTATGGCCGACATCACCATCAGCCCACGCCAGACTATCGGATCACTTTCATTTTGCAGCAGAAACCCCATCGACATGCTGCGCACACATATTGGAAATAAGCTTAACATCACCAGACAATTTGTAAAAAAACATAAATGTTAAAAGGTGTTTACTAACGAATGTTACTCGTGCAAATTACTAAAACAAAATACTCATTTACTGTACTAATCTTTTTGCCTTTATGTGTTGCTGTAAAAAAAATCCAGCTGCATATTCTTCTCAGTCTGTGCAAGAAGTCAAAAAATCTTTAGGAATCTGCACTGGAAATCAAATACCACACATGATGTTTACAAAACGAACTACACCGTGGGCCACAAAAAACATGACACTTTACACTTAACTTTACTTTTTACACTCGACACTTTACTTTTGTCTATATCTTCATCAATTACTGATCAATTTTCAAAATTCTTTCACTAGCACACTCTGCAGACAATTTGCAATAATGCAATTGTGGGTCTAACGCAGTCTAGTGTCATACGGATCATTCATCGCAATGTTGGTCTAAAGTGTTTTTCTCATTTTGCCTAAATTTTTGTTATTATCATTAGTTTCTGCTTACATTTTTACTTCACAAGGCGGTGTAGAGATGCATTTACCATGTGGTGAGATATATAACAATCACATTATAATTGCAAATTGTCTGCAGAGTGTGCCAGTGAAAGAATTTTGAAAATCGGTCAATAATTGGCAAAGATATGGACAAAAGTAAAGTGCAACATTTTTTGACTCACTCTGTATAATTATTATCTTGGGAGTTGCAACAAAGAAAATGAATAAACCAAAATTTTTTAAAAGCCCAGCCTACTAAGTTTTTTTTTATTGGATTTATGAAGTTTTTGTAAAAACCCAACTTGATAGGTTCTAGAATTTCTATAAGTTTTCAGTTGCTTCATTCACACAGCTAAAATACGTGTATACCAATATTTGCAATTCTGTAGGTTTAGATGTTTCAAAAACTTAGCCATAATAAAATATTTCATTATTAGTGGAACAAGAAACTAAAATTGTATCAAGTTTGAAGTGGGTTTTTTCTGTAAAATTTTAGCGGTTTTTAGGTGAGTTTACCAAAAAAATCCAATATATCTTTAACTGTGTAAGTGTACTTGCCATTTGATGTCAAAGTTGACCAATGGTTCCATCAGTTGTTCTGGAATATTCAGCAAACAACACAAGAAATCTGAGCTAATGCTCATGAAATGCGCGAGAGCCTATAGCAGTTCCTGTTTGCAGGTAATCTTGGTCTATCTCCATCCATTTCGTCGCATTTCACTCTTTTTCAGTAAAAAATCACTAAAAACCCATATTTTTAGGGTTCAAGGTCAATCAAGGTCAACAATGTTGACAATCCTAAGAAGCCCGTCGCCAGTGCTTGTTATGTTAAGCAGCATGTCTGTGCCCATCTGCAACCATTTTCATGTTAGAAGAGCCAATAACGGTAAAATAACGCTTTTCAAGGGGGTGTACCTCTTTCTCCCCCTCGTTCGTGGGGACCACCTTTACCCAGCAGCATAAAAGTTTGTCGCAAAATACTAGAGACTCTGAGCTATCATATGGTAAAAACCAGAAGTCTCTATCTCACCTGGGCTCCGATCGGTACCGGGTTGTGACAGACACCAAGACAGAATTACCATAGCGAATACGTGCTATAGCTAGCTATGCTGGCTCTTGCGCTTAAAAAACCTCAAATCAACTCGTCAACAGCAAACACTATGCAACACTGTACTATCACACGTGGCCATCATAATATCGTAAGCTCTATTACCATATCGGTCTTGTCTGTCTGCCCAATACAAACTTCTAACTCCAAAACAAAAAAAAAGTCCAGCTGTCACCAGAGGTGGCCGACCCTTTGCTGCATCCCATTCCAAAAGTGTGCAAATGTAAACATAATTTCCTTACTTACATAACTTGCAAACATAAACTTCTGGCAACACCCTCAACATATTACTAGTAAGCAATTCGCTTAATAAAGGATTTGGGTGCAGTTAGTACCCCAATTTAGAGATAATGGGCTTGGAGAGGGGTCCAACTTGATCCAACTAAAACCAAGTTGCAGAGGGTAGTCGTTGGGCAACTGTATTTATTTGTTCAGATTTCTAGTAAAACATATCATTTAGCCACAAAGCGATGCATGTGTTACAGAAAAACAGATGGCAGACACAATCTCAAACCTAAGGCTAAACCAAAAAGTGTAGGAAAAAATCGGTGTTTAGATTTCCCAGGGCAGAAGCATAATTTTTTTATAATGTCCCACCATCTAGTGTCTATCTACTGTCACAAAACAAGATTTCTGCAAAGCTGACAGTGACGATTGCAGAACAAAAGTTAGTAAAGAGCAAATCTCACGTTTATTTAGTGGCACTGGTCCCTTGAGATTCATCATCCTTGGTACAGAAGGACCATACACATCAGCATCCAATAAACCAACCAGCTTGGTCTGCCAATCACAACAACAACTCAAACTATAGAAGGCACGTAACTTTTCATAGAAAAACCATCCCAAAGCTGCGGAGCGTCACCTGCCATATGGGATCACACAGTGTTACCTGCCACCAGACACAGATGAATGCACCGCACCTCAACTCCAGCCAATACGAGATTCATCCACCTCGAGAAGACAGAAGACTGAGTTCAGCTTGGTTTTGGTTATATATAGAGATGGTTTATGCACTGTGTTCAGAAAAAAACACTCACTCATGTTTCCTTGTATATCTCCATGGAAAATGTTCAGATTTCCACAAAATTTTCAGGGAACGTTTAGGAGAAAACAAATGCTCCATTGTTGAAAAAGTTAGATATTCTTTGCCACTGATGACATCATGCTGACGTCATATTTCCGCATTTGTAAATTTCGGGTTTTACTGTTGAATACAGACTGTTGATAAAATGTTTGCGAGTCAGCAATCGTTATGAAGCCACAAATTTGTGCAGGATGTTTCTGGATAATAGACAGACAATTAAATATTGATGAAATGAAACTTTTTAAATAAAACTACAAATTTGGGGCAAAGCCCAACGTGAGTCCGCCCAGCGCCCTAAGTCCGATTGGGGGAAATTAGAGGGGAAGGGGTAAAATTTTCCCGGCATCAAAGTCACATAGCCCGAACTCAAATGCATTGGCATACGCCAAACGCGCATTGTCGACTTAGGGTAGGTCAACGTGAGCGCTTATAACTTTGTTTGTAGTGGACCGAATTTCACAAATTTTTCATTGTTCAACGCCGAAAAGATAGTTCTCATCAACGCCGTTTAGATTTTGTCA
>Ga0209367_1002996_pt1 | contig 22702 bp, 18 predicted proteins | sample WorMetLIZISLAND2_FD_187412 | JGI IMG/M metagenome (GOLD analysis project Ga0209367, IMG submission 187412) | Marine gutless worms symbiont microbial communities from Max Planck institute for Marine Microbiology, Germany - Olavius geniculatus... ... | reverse complement strand
ACAAAGAATATTTAACTGCTGTATTTAAACACTGACTTAAGTCATGTAAAGAATTTCTTTCAGAACATTTTGCTGAAAACCGCTTGACTCTGTGATGTACGGTTACAAAATTATGGTGCCATAAACTTTGTGCAGTTTTTTTGGACCACCCTGTATAACCACTTAATTTTCTTTTTTGTAAACACTGTTGCTTCACTCCTTCTTATATCTCTGTACATCAATTTAAAACATAACGAAATTCTGTTCTACAAGCCTACAAGGCTCTGGTTTTACCAGGTTTATAGGTAAATCAATACCATTTATTCACAGAAATCACATGAGCAAGGCATTAAAGATATAAATGTAACCAACCGTGCAATGTCGATAAAGCCACAAGAAGACGTAGCATGTAGCACGGTCCAACCTTCATTATCACAAGCATTAATGGCTGCACCGTACTCGACTAAAAACTTCACGATCTTGAAATTGTCGTCAATGCATGCCTACAGCAGACCAAAGCCTAGACTCAACAGTGCTTGCAAGTCTTGACTGTGAGCACCAATACAGTGTGCTATGTTGCTGATATATTAGCATCAGAACTTGGCTTCTTGAATCTTGACCAAGTGTAAATCCTTCTTCATGGCCTGCTAATTCGAGTCAAATCTTCTTTGTAATTACGGCAGCCCCTATGTAATGTAAAAGAGGTCACTATGTTTTCTTGCTGATATTCATTTCATATTTTCTAAACGCACAAGCTCCAAGGTCCCTCTGATGATCATGATCGCCAAGAAACATTGCCACAGAATCATCAACGAATGTAATTTTTATAAACTAGACACCATAATTTTGGTGCCCTCCCCACTAATATCTTGCAGCAAATTTGCGAAAAATGATGCTGCTGTTGTTGTTGAGTTGTCATAGTTTGTGGCCACCGGCTTAAGATAGTAAGCTAATTTGTAGCATTGTTTTGGTAGGCCTACGCTATGTAGGACTTCACAAACTATGTGACCTGCGTTTTTTAGACAGCTGTTTTAGCAATAATGTTCTTATAATTAAAGTATTTCTTATGAAGTATAGAAAGCTAACTCCTAATAGCTTCAGGCCTACATGTTTTTCAGCTTCTTAAACGCTCCTTGACTACACCAATGGTAGCCATCCACTTTCCAGTCATCTTTTGTTTTTCGTCGCTGCATATGTACTTGTATGCAGTGTCTCCATTAGGCAGATGCCTAGGAGTGGTCTCTGGCTGTAATGTTTCGAATAAGTGAATTATGACGAGTGACATTTTGACGTGTCAAATGCGCAACGCCAAATGCAAGTGCTGTACGTTTGTCATCGCGATGAACGGCTCTAATACAGTGTCTCTGTCTGCTCAGTATAGGCCTAACTATCAGCGAACCATTCACGAGAGTCGCAATCATCTCTGGTCATCACAAGACTTACTTAATTACATGAGCAGACTTCTCGGCCGTCACCAAGGTGGCAACCGTTTTTGAGTAGGACTATTTGAGTCAAATTGTTTAGCTGTCTTTGATTGTGCCCTAATGGTAGTTCGCCAGGTGAAAAATCGCAGCAGCTAAACCTACTTAATAACCTGAGCAAGCGACTCAGTCTGTGCATTACCTAATCCGACGACTCGGCCCTAGCCGCGGTGGCAACCCTTTTGTCTTTGCACTGCGTCAGGAATCGTTTGTAGATTGTGTGTAGGCTACTTGAGTTGACCTTGCATTCTTGTGTGATGTGCAGGCTTCTGCTTGTGAGTTAACGGACTTCGAGGCGTCTCAAAAGTTAGGTTAAATTGGCCTACGTTGATATGTGATTACTGAGTCGATTCAAGACTTAAATGTGAGCCTAACCTATGCTAAGTTGATGATTTGACTTTATTTAAATTTTGCGGAATGCGGAAAAACTCAAATGCGTAATTTGCGGAACGTTCCGCAACGAAAATTCAGCAAAGTACACCTTCGCACACCAGGATTGCAATCCCTATTCAGAAGCCTATAGTTGATGTTAATACTTTGAATTCGAAGCGTAACAAACCTGATGTAATGCTGTCAGACCGTCGACGTTTGTGGAGTTAATATCGGCGCCTTTTGACAACAGCCGTTCTACCTCGTCAGTATCACAACTCGAACAAGCAGCCAGGAAAACGCAACCGTCGTTGAATTTCACGCGCGACTCCTCCAAATTTCTCGGTCTGTCAGACTCCTTATTCGTGTCCGATATATCCCATCGCTTGAGTTGTTCTTGGCGTCGTTTCAGAGCGTTTTTCGCGTCTTGAACACCCGCCATCGCTCAATAAAAGTTACAAAATCGATATCTATCGTCAGAAATAAACAGTAAACACTCAGACACTGACTCATGTAAGTAGTAAGTAAGTAACCACACTACCACAGTCCAAATACAAACGTACAAACGATTTAAACGAAAAACGTTTTAATTGTGAAAAAGTGATTTCGGTAACAGTAAAATACTTAAACATCAACAAAAACCCGACTGAAAAAATCGCGTACCGTTCAAAATTCAAAACTTATGTTAAATTAAATACATTGTATGACTGTACAAGTATTTTTATTTCCGACAATGGAACGAAGTGAATTAGAGGAGATTATGAGATTGGTCGATCTGTCCGTCTGTGTACACGAATTGGCGGAGATTTGCACTCTAACGAACGCCTTCTAGCTGGCATTTTTGTCCATTGTTTGTGCTTGAGCTTTCAGCATACATAAATTTAATTGTCTAGCCATGGAATCGTAGGCAAAGTCGGGGCACGGATGAAAGAATGGCTCAGTGGCAGGAAGCAAAGGGTCTGCATCAGCGGCTGTAAATCTTCTTGGAGAACGGTTAGTAGCAGAGTACCACAGGGGTCTGTTCTGGGTCCAGTTTTGTTTCTGATATTTATTAATTATCTGAAGCCAAATTCACAAAACATCTTAGGACAATTTTATGACATTTTGCACATGTACGCCAAAAAAGCGGCCAAGCCGCGGCCCGCCCAGCCCAATAGGCTCCGCCGCCAGTGGTTATTTATCTATCATGTATCCTATGCATGAAATAGGTCTAGTACAGCTAGAATAGGCATACAAAATCACAACCAATCTGTAAGCCTAAACCCAAAAACAGGATACTGGGATCCTAGGATTACAATTTTTTTTAATCTCAGATCCGAATCCTGGGATTGTGCAATCAGTAAGTCTGAGCATATTCTGAGATAACTTCAGCTGATTTATTGTTCTGCTGTTTGTAGAAGAAACATCTACAATTTATCATTATTATTATCATCAAAACACATGCCAGAAAATAATCATAGGCACACCGGCACAATAACACGATGAGCTGGTAATGTCATCGTATGCTGTCCCTCTGAGATACGGTGGTCAATGGTCATGAAAACTCCTTGCATCCCTAACATCAGCAACAGGAATAAAGGTGGGCTAGCGAAAAGTGGTGATATTCCGTATTTAAGTTACTGCATCTCTGAAACAAATCAAGAGAACAACAGTTAGTATAATTAGCTAACATAAAATTGTGTACGAATTTCGACTGGTACCACAACTGATGACCTTCGGTGACCCTGAATAGTCATTAACATAGCATATGACACAATCATGAACGTAGAGAACGTGACACACAGTTCGCCTGCCATGTAATTCAGAGATACAAGGACAGTTTCAGTGTCGAGAAGTGCACAACCAGTTCTGATTTGCCTTGTTCAGACCAAACGTAGGAGAGCAAACAAAAAACCAGCCAATGCTGGAAAACAGTCACTAAGATGTGGTGCAGATGGGTGAAAAAAATCAATTTTATTTAATATCAGTAACTGTTCTGCTGTTATCACACACAATAGTGACAAAAAATACGAGTTCTTTATCACAGCCGAAGTACACAACTTGTTCAAACTGCACCATGTTCAACATAATTACGTGATAAACATTCACCATAGTACACTAAACCGACTAATCACCGGGACTTTTTCCCTCTTGACTTTTTACTTTTTGACTTAGATTCCTTTTTCTTCCTCATATTGTCCTTTTTCATGCGAGGATCAACGACGCGGAAATGGCCTTTGACCCCGGGAGGTCGACTGACACGCTTGCCGACACCTTTCTTGCCAACGACGTAAGTGACGTTCTTCTTTTCAGACTTCAATAAACCGGCCTTCTTGTATATCCTGTTAGCACACGACAAATCATGGAGTTGATGCAGTGAAAAAATGAAGCCTTAAAAGTTCTGCTGTTGTTTGTGCACTAAAAGCCAACCAATGATATTCAGACAGTCTACCATCTCAGGTCAGCGGACGGCTACATGTATGCAGTGCCACGTGGCACAAACACAGTGCATGACAAAAAGCTATATGGCAGCTAGACCACAGCTACGGAAGAACCTGCTGGCCGAAGTTCGACAGCAAAACATTACTTCTGAACACTTTAAATAACTACTGAAAACACCGAGCCTGCACGCATTGCAGCATTTTTGTTTAAACTGTGCCAACCATAAGCACACTTACTTACTTCAGGGTGATCACTTTCCGGAGCACAAGATTCTACCAGACTTTTCCAGTAAGGCAGGCAAAGATTCAGTGATATACTATTTAACGATATTGTTGTTAAACAGTGACAGTTGTAATCGCTGCTTCACGTAACTAAAAACAGGCTAGGTAACCACATGCTTTTCAAGATGAATTGTGGCTGTAACAGCTGCAGAATGACATGCGAGCATAGCAAGCGTAACCATTTTTAAAAAGAAAATATGAAGTTAAGACCTCATGGTGCATATATGCCTAATGTCAACACTTTCGTTAATCGTTTTTCCAGTTTCCCTGATGTTTCCCCAACTTTTCAATTTTTCCCGACTTTACCCTGTCCACACAGAAATTCCCTGCCTTTCAAGGTTTCCAGATGAGTGGTCACCCTGTTACTTACTTACCAGGGTATCTTCAAAACTTCACAATAAAAGCTTACGATGCAGGCAGTAATTAGAGCTGCCAATGGTTTATTCCAATAACAAAGTGTTGAAATAAAAAAAAGTTTTGCTCACAAGCAGTTCACTGTGTTCATGTAGTCTTTAAATACTGTAGAAAGATTGGATTATCAGTTGCATACAAAAGCAATGATACAGTTCTCAAAATGAAATGTATTCGAGGTTTAACATATTTGCTGTTATTACCAAAAAAAGCCACTGAAGCCGTTGTCAATGACTGTGTATGTGGAAGCTATTAAAAAATTGTTCAGGTATATTCAACATAAGTGGCTCCAAAATGTTCGTGATCAACGTTTGTCTGTAGTAGGCATTCCAGAAAGAACAAATAATGGTGATATTTTAATTACTCGACATTTATACTTCACGGTCATTAGTCGGCATTTCTGTTACTTGACATTTCCAGTTTGTCGACGTTTCCGTTACTTGGCATATAAAGTCAATGACCATTACTTTACGTTTCAGTTACTCAGCCTTTCCTCGATCTACCGACATTTCTATTACTCGGCGTTTCGGTGCTACCGGTAAAAATGGCTGGAAAATATGAATATGTTTACAGTAAGAATAAAATCAACAAAAATTAGCACAGTTAACATCATTGATTTGCACCATTACCTGTTTTAAGAACCGGGTACCCGTTTGCAATTACCCAGGTACTCGGACCTGGTTTCAACTTTTAAGCAAGTAAGGAAAACCGAAAATAAAGTGACACATACACATCTAATTACACAGTAATTTTTCATTAAGTTAGGTTTTCATATAAAACGTCCATAACGTGTCTATGATATCAAATGTGTATAGGCTCAATAATGGTTCATCAACAAAAATAACTAAAGTTAAACCTCTCTTCCAGTACAGAACTTCGCCACAACAGCAGCAAAAAGTGCAAATTTCAATGGTTTCCTCTGAAATCAGTGCAGAAACAAGTAACAATTACCCGGATTTGGAACCAAATAACAAATTTTGGAAGTGGGTCCAAGTACCCAGTTCTTGCTACAAATCACTAGTTAACATTACTATCTGCACACTTACTCTTTCACTTGCTTCATCTTGGCCTTGTCAGAAATATCTACAGAATCGGTCACTGTTTCGGCTTTCTTTCTAGCTTTTTCTAGACGCTTCACCATCTGCAACATGCACATTCACATGTCAAAATCCATGATTCTGTGTCCAACGTGACAAAGGTTGACCAAGAATTTATGTGTTGCATCTGCTGTATTTATTTCTCAGTGCAAGAGACTAACATTAATTTTAGTAAAGAAATAAAAATGTGTCCATTAACCTTAGATGATTAAAACTGGCTAGTGAAATCAGAATATTGAAAAAAACAACTATTATATATCTCCTAAAGATTTGGCGGTTGCCTGTCAGCAGATGCAAAACAGATCTTAACAGCTTCCCCCGCAGGAAACTGGACGAGACCACTGGGATGTCCTCGTATTACATGGATGAAAACCATTCAGCAGGATCTGAAATCCAGCGACCTTAACATAGACGACGCAGTCGACTTGGCTCAGAACCGTCCACTCTGGAGATTGATGTCTACGTTCGGCGCTACGCACTCTTAGTGGTGCTTGCCAGAAATGATGATGATGATGTCAACACTGAGCCCTATACAGATTTACTTAAGTATCGCTTATATGTACTTATTTACTCATAATGCAAAACACAAAGCAGCATCAAAAAAGCAGAACAAACTTTTCGCTTCTTCCTGGCTTTTGCTTCAGCAACTTTCTTTATTGGAGCTGCATCGATTGCCTTCTTCTTGGCTTTGTATGCTTCTATTTGCTCCTAAAAAGTTGACATAAACTGTTCAGATATTCAAAACTTCACAATATACTCTTGAAAGTCAGCGTCATTAAACACAACTAATTTCAACAAACAGCAATATTGTTAATATTCAGCAGTTGTAGACTAGACAGTGAGTATCCCGCTCAACACAATACATGTACCTTTAGAACCAAGTCTTATCAGGCAGTCGCTTACACTGGTAATGACAATAAAACTCAACGGCAACAAAATCATACAAACCAATACACAAAAAACCTCAATTACAACAATAAACTACCTAACACAAGCACAAACATAATATTAACAAACAAATTATCAACACCCATGAAACCCAACAATCAATACAAAACTAGAAACCTGGTTTGTGCCACGAAACCGACTGAGCCTATTCTATAGCTCCTGAAACCCATATGATGCATCAGTCATCTGGTACACTTAGATATCCAACAGTTTCACAAAAGAGACATACTTTTGTAATGGGTCTTTCAACACGGCAGTGCTTTCTCTCATCTTCAACAAACCAGTCCGGCAAACCTTCTTCTTCGCCATTTGTGTACCTGACATTGATAACAATGCAGTAAAAATTCACACTAATTTTACACAACACTTTTCATCATTATTGCTGTAGCTGCGAAATTTCTGAGAGTTACCCATGTAAGGCTGAGTTTCAAAAAAGCTTCTAGAAAAGTTGCAGCAATGTTTTGATCAGATCGAATGCCTTCTTGTTACACTATCGCAGGCACTAATGCACTTACGTAAAATCTACGGCAGTCTGAACATTTATATTAACACTACACCAAGGCTTCAAACACCGCACAGTGCAGCGTCAAATTTATGTGAAAAAGCGAATTAGTTTCTTGAAATTCCTAATGCAAGAAACTAAATTACATATCAGTGAGAATCATACCCAGGCTCTCTGTATAAAAGTGGAATAACTAACAAGCCGTGGCCAATCCGTCATTACTACTGAGAATAACTAGAAATGTCAGCCCAGTGCCAATGTATCATGCCATCTGGTTTTCCCAGACCTTTTTTCTTTTTGAGTTAGGAGCCTGTATGCAATGAACATATGAATGGGAAAGACCCGTACTGCAGCCTATTTCGATACTGAAATAAGCTAAGTTAGTAGACTGCACAGACAGACCGGTGGTATGACATATCAACAAGTTCTCGGCGACGTTTTCTCGACTTTGTCAGTTCCTCGCCAACAGCAAGTTCAAGTGGTGTCAACTTCACGGGCGGCTTGCTAGCTGTCAATACACAGACCCACAAACTCACACTGCACACTAGGTTGTCTGATTAGGATGGTGACATGTTTGCTGAATGAATGCCACAGGTCCAACTGTTCAACGGTGCAGATAGCGCACTGCTGTATCATTATCGCACATCAATCGGCTGCTAGCTTGGAGATAGTAAAGTGCATCTGGTCATGGGTCTCGACTCATGTAAGCAGTGCTTATATGAAGAATATGGGTCCGCCATTCCAAAAGACAGGCTGCCAAAAACCTGTTTTAGATGATGATGAAAGTGTACTTATGAAATGCTAAGCTAGCTCTTAACACTGACCTTAACCCTAACACAATTCCTAACCCTACACCTAACAATGGACATTCAGTATGGCGAGTGAGTGAGTAGGGTTTAACGTCCCACCCGACACAGTATAGGTCACTTCAGAATGGCAGGCCCACACCATATGCAGTAGTGTTACCTGACCTTTACTTTCACATTTTAGTATGAGACTATTACTTGGACAATAAAACTAGCTTAGTACGATCTGCTATGGGCATCTGTAAAAAATTCCTACATCTAGACTGCCACCAAAATATAACCACTTGTCATGCAGCAAACATACAAAAAATTTCTTCAAAATTGGTTCACAACTTCTTTTGAGTAATCTAGTAAGTAGACAGACACACAGTAACACAGACAAAAATAAAAACATAATCTCCTTCATTCAGTGAAGGTAACAATAAATCGGAATAGTTTCAGATGCTGCTATGTACTGAAGCTCACAGCAGCATATTGAAGATTCACAACTAACGAGTGAAGTAACAGATCAGCAAAAATTGAATTATCTTACACAAGCAAACGGAGCTCTGATGCCGTGCCATATTGCAACAAATAAACAGCATCGGTTAGACCAATATGGTGTTTCTGACATCGGTTAATAAAAGGACTACACGTGTTTATGAAATCTATTTTAGCAACTTTGTATGCTGACAACTGTCTTGCCAAAGCCTTGCATAACATCCAATTAGCTGTACTATGCGACAGAACTCTATGTCAACACACACAACTCACATGAAGTAGCAACAGCAGAACTGCCAGTTTTCTTGTCTTTTCCGAGTTCATTTTCACTTTCGCTTAGATCTCCACTCTCATACTTATCACTGTCATCGTCTGCTCAAAACACAACATCTGCATGCAGGAGAAATTTCTGAACTACAGCATTTATTTTAGATTTCACATTAACAAAAACTTAACGAATGCAATGAGATTCATGACAAACTCTGGTGGTATTCACTATTTCATACTTTTTTGTTGGATAATCAAAAAAAACAATTTAAATCATGTTCATAGTCTTTTTAAATTATATGGCTAAAAAGTTGCTGTCGCAAAAATATCCTTAAAATATGAGATACCACATATACTAAAAGTACATTACACATATAGTACCAAAAGTAAAGATAAACTATTATGGAGTAGTGCAATATATGATCTATTAAATTAATCATGACAGAAGTAAGTATAAAATTCAAAAAAATTCATATACAGTTAAGATGGTAAAAATACTGCATCACAAACCATCTGAGAAATCATCATTTGTTTTTGCCGGCTTTACTGGCACAACTTCAAAATCGTCATCATCATCATCATCTTTGATATCAGCGAACACTTCCTGTCAACAAGCACGAGGAAAGGTTTGATACTGTACTGCCTTCAATGGCATGGCAACTGCCGAAATACACGGTGGGCCAAAAGAAACATGCCACTTTACTTTTGTCTGTATCTTCACCAGTTATTGACCGATCTTCAAAATTCTTTCACTGGCACACTTTGCAGACAATTTCTCGAACTCATGACCCTTGTGGGCCGTTGAGGCCAGTGACTATTCTCCACTGTTCTGTTGTTAGCGAGTTGGACAGCTTCTGGCAATGTACAGTTGCACCAGTCTGTGATGTCATCCGACCATCTTCTCGGTGGTCTTCCGACAGGTCGCTCACCTTCCACCATTCCTAGCATTACCGTTTTCACCAATCGCTGATCCTTCATTTGGCAGATGTGGCCAAATAATCTCAGTTTCCGTTGCTTTATCAGATCGACCACGCTGTGGTGTCTTTCTACTCTCTCTTTGATAGTTTTGTTGCTAACTCTATCTTTCCAGCATACTCTCAATATCCGCCTGTAACACCGCATCTCGAATGCCACAAGCTTTCGAGAGTCTGCCGCTTTGATGGTCCATGTCTCAGCTGCATAGAGCAGACGAGAAAATACGCAGGATACTAGAAGGTCAATGTTGGTTCTCACAGTCAGCTCGCTGCTACTCCACAATGTCTTCAACATTCCCATTCTTTGGCCTGCCAGGTTAATTCTTCGGTTTATTTCTGCGCTGCAGTCAATTTGCAATAATTTGACAATTTGCGATAATGTAATTATTATAGATCCCACCAAACAGTAAGTACGTCTCTACACTATCTTGTGGAATATCAATGAAATATGCATACATAATGACAACAACAAACGAACATTTTGGTAAAATTAAAAAAAAACTTCAGACCAACACTGCAGTGAATGGTCTGTATGACACTAGACAGTCTAGTGTCATACGAATCATTCATCGCAATGCTGGTCTGAAGCGTTTTTTTGATTTACAAAAGTTTTTGTTATTATTGTTAGCTTTTGCTTACATTTATATTTCACAAGGTAGTGTAGAAACACATTTACCGTGTGGTGGATATACAATAATTACATTATTGCAAATTGTCCACAGAGTATGCCAGTGAAAGAATTTTGACAATCGGTCAATAATTGGCAAAAATACGGACAAAAGTAAAGTGGCACGTTTTTTGATGGCCCATAGTGTACATAGCTAGTACACATCCAATACGATCAATTAATCAGCCAAACAACTAACCAACCAACCAATCATTTACTATGCCAAAAAACATCACAAACAGACTGCAATAAAACATAATACAAATGAATGAGCGAGTGAAGTGTAACATCTGCTCTACACAGTTTAGGTCATCTCAGGGATGGCCTTTCCAGGCAATGCACATATAAACACACAAACACATAATGAAACACAAAATTTAACCTTTACACAAAAATCAGATGAAAGACACAAGAAACACAAAATATAAATCCTTACCTGAGATTGTAAAAACTGGCCATTATGAATGTGCACATGTAAGTAACAGTAGTTCCAATAATCTAACCTGTTATCCCACAGTCATTAATTTCAGAATGTTGTCCAGTGAGGATAAAATTTGACATAGAATTTAAGGTACAATAATGACCCAATTATGAAAAGAAAATAACACTTACTGTGCACGTAAAAACTTACAAGCAACTGCACAAAATTACAAAAAAAACCAACAGATAAAAAAAGCCAAAAAAATGTAAATGAAAAAATCGGATAAAACACTCTAGCAATGTCAGAGAGTCCAGAGAGGACAAGCAATTTGCCAAAATGGAGTGTTTCAAATTTTTTTTCAATACATAACTAAGTTACAGACCTTAATGACCACATCTGCATGCAGTTAAAAAACTAAAAACTATCATTACATCAAAACCTTCAGTACAGGACAATAATTCTTATTACAATTTACTAAAATTATGATTAAAAAACTCAACTATAAAGCACTAAGGTTAGAACAATATTGGTATTGGAGTATCAGGTACTACCCAATACTGACCAGTAATGGGTTCTAGGGGATATTTTTATTGGCTGTCACACCCAATACCAATACTCCTCAGACATCTTGACAGTAACGTAGGTGGTCATTTTAACAGCCACAGTATGAGTAAGCTAAGCGCTGTATAAATGTACATTTACTGAAAAATGAATACAGTACTTCACTGTAAACCAGTATCGGTTCTGAGTACTAGTATCGGCAAGACCCAATAATATTGAATACTGTATTGTTCTAACCCTATGAAGCGCTATAACAAGGAGCTCAGCTGTCACTAGGACGGCCGACCATACTGCGGGTAACAGAGAATCTATGCGATCGACAGTGCCATATGGCGATTCATGAATATCTGTATTATATTATTATTTATGCTAGTTAACAAGCTCTAACAATTTTTTTCTCCCAGGATACTAGACTGACACTGACAGTAATTTCTTAGTAAGGCATACGACTGCATAGCAAAAAGTTACTGCTTTTAGAGACTGCAAAAAAATAGCAAAACACATCATTTAGCCACAATACATGTGTTACAGACAGACACATAGACAGGTGATAGTGACCACTAGCATGGCAGGCCAAAAATACAATACTTAATATTAAGATCGGAAGTTTTAAACAGTAAACTTCAATTTTTAAACACAGATTAATTATCAGTGATCGCAAGCATTGCTATATGAAATCTGGCTTGCCTACCTTACTAAACCAGGCTTTTGTTGTTGACTGCTTTCCTGGTGCTTTTAGGTCGACAATCAGCGGATTTTTCGGCAATGAATCTTTAACTTCCATCGGGCTACAATAATGCAAAACTAATTCATAACTTGCCAAGCTACAGATTGCACAATAAACTGCAATATATAGCTAATGTGTGAAAAATTTATTGCACAAGAACTTGCAACAAAATATCATAGATGAAACATGCAGCACAAGAAGGAAGTTTACAAATATTGAAAGACTGCACTACGTACATGTTTACAATTATATAGAACAGTCTTCCAGAACACGTCACTTCTGCACCCTCCGTGGCAGTCTTCCAGTCCCATCCAAAGATCCATCTTCTCCCATACAGTGACATTCTATTGCTTAGAACAATATAATCATTCTGGTTAGTTATTTATTTACTGTACCACCACCTGCTGGTGGTGGCGAAAACTTACACATCATCATCGTCTGACTCATCATCACCAGAAGATCCTTCTGCTGCCGAATCATTATCCACATTATCCCCATCATCGTCATGGTCGTCGTCGTCATGCCGGCTGTACTGCACAGTACGACGCCGGCTCTTGCCAGCTGTGGCATCACCATTGTCTATCGGCTTCTGTGGCATTTCAGCCATCTCAACAGCGTTCAAGTCCTGCCAACAAGTGCATCACAGTAGGCACCGGTCGTCTTAGTGAGAGTGAGTGAGTGAGTAGTTGTCTTAGAAGTAATGAACAAAGTATGACTGACTAATGTAGCACTTATCAATATGCAGAGATGCTACAGACATCCACATATCCCTTCCCAAGTCCTATCAGCATTCGCAACACTACAGATATCAATAGCGTTCAGCAGATACACTACATCATCAGTACAAATTCTTGAAAAATGTTGGTCTAGTGCCAAAATGTTATGCAACCATCTGCTTAAAGCTGCACGGTCCTAGCCTTAAACCTCAGCCAGGCATAAGTTATACACTTGAGAGACAATAGATACTGGGCTAGTCCACTGCATGGTGTGCCTGTTTATGCACCAGTTTCCACTAGTACTCTCTGCACATTGCCAGGCTGAACTGACCTGTGCGGCTGGTTACATTATAAAATAGTTTACCAGTTTATAGACGATCACCCACTACATGGGCCTGGCGTTAATCAACTTTGCTGATAAGCCACTGCCTTGACTGCAGAAAAAGCATCAGTTTTCTACCTTGCAACTGCGCAATGACTGAAGGCTGAACATTTCGCTGTCGTTGCAGACTTCAATCTGGTCCCCGGGAATCACCATCTTTAGACTCATTTTGTCTCGCAGCTTTCGCTTCTCTTTCAATACCTTCTTCTTCTTCCTGTCAGAGTCAACAACAGTAAGCAAGATTGAAAATAAAATAAAAAACCTAAAAAACAATATTTAAAAAATACTTCTATAAATCTAACGATTAGCATACAACATAACAGCAATGTCACAAGTATATTCTATGTAACAGATATGTTCTATTAATACAGTGAATTTTAGGTTAATTAACTTTCTTACAGAGTTATTTCAAGTTAAAATAAATGACAAAAGAGCACTTTTAAGTTTAAACATAAGTACAACAAAAAAACTAAAAATGCAGAAACAGCAAATGCAAAAAGCGCTAAACAGCACAGAATGAAATGAAATCTGACTTCTTCAACTCTTTTTCTTTCTCTGCTTCTAGTTGCTCAATAATTTCCGAGTCACTTTCCTCACTGGCATCATCCTGCACAGTTGAGACTTTGCTAGCTCTACAATGCATCATGCACAGAACATTAACACTAACTACCCTCCGCAATCATTAGCCACATTAAAAACACACATCAGTCTTGTATCTGTAAGTGACTGCCATACTACTATTATTAGTACAACTTTCATTCCTGACCATGTAACAGACCAACATTATGTTTCTGAAAAGCTCATCAATGTTATTCTTGTTACTGCTGCAAAAATTTACAGATATTTACTATTATTAGTAGGTGGCAGCAATAAAGTAAGTAAGACATTAGTTGAGACTGTTGACCAAATAATCAGTTCTTAATCAAACTGGGCTACTGGCTTACATTGAGTTAAACAGGCCTACAGGTAACCTCTAGCACCACTAGTATTTTTTGAAAGCCACATGCAGTTCAAGCTTGCAGACAATCATTATCAAACACATCTGACTAGGGTTGTTAAACGAAGTTCGGATTTGCGAACTTCAAATTTCAAGTTCGAATCTGTATTTTTTTTTCAGCCCTTCGATATTCGAATCCAAGCAGACGGTTTTGCCTTGAAAGTGGAGCGCTGCTACTTCAGCGGTGCACTGTGTGACGATTTCTTTGTTCTCTGCCGGCCGTCAATTCAAGTGACGCCCGCCGCATGTTTGCTTACCCCTCTTCTCCCCTCCCTGCCCTGCTTACCGCCGCGGCGTTCAATTACTCTCCGTGCTGCGCCCCTGGTGCGTGTTGTATACTGATGCAAGCTATCAAAGTGACAAATCTTGGTGGCCCAGACACAGAGCAGACATCAATCGACGGCAATAGAGTGCGACATGGCTTGATGTCCTGGCTGATTGCACTGTCGATAGACTGCTTCCCGGCGTGTGGCATGCATTCTGTGACCTTCATCTCGCCCCACAGTGCAGACATCAAACGCAAATTGCTTAACCTTCTCCACAAATATATAAATAAAGTTCAAATTTAATCCGAATTTAAGTGGGCAAAATTCGAATTTGAAAAAAAAACGAATTTAACATCCCTACATCTGACACATCTTTTCTACTAATAATCAAAACAGCATATGCAAGACACTAACAGCATCTCAGCGTCTTCAACTTGATTGCTTTGAGACTTCAACAATTCTTTCATCTTCGACCGCCAGCTTGCCAGAGTTCTGCAATCAGAAAAAACTGTATTGTTGCCATCTGCAGGGCTATTAAGGTCACAACCATAAGAAATTAGGATGTTATTGTTTTATATAATACACTGCATTGAAAACAAGTCTACAGCAAACACTGCTAGTGCCCATGACATGGCAGACAGGTTTAGCAATAACACTTTGGTCTCGATTAACAAAGTTACTCTATGCTGGGCCACGTTAGCAAATGGACGTGGACAGGTAAACTATTTCCGTGTACAGCCAACTACCAAAGTAAACTCAGCCTGGCCAGCCTTCTGTAGGTAACTGTAACAAGTACCAGTGAAAGCCAAGACCCGAAATGGGCACACCACGTGCTGCACTAGCCCTGCATCCATGGTACTGCATGTAAGCTGGTGTCTGTCTGAGGGCTAAGAAAATAAAGATCAGTGGCATCCTATAAGCCCTGCAGCTTAAGAAGCAGTTTATCACCCACAGCTTCTACAAGGTGTAAAAGTGTAACAGATAAAAAACAGTTCTGGAAAAGGCTACAGCAAATTTTATTATATAAAACAATAACATGCTAATTTCTTATGGTTGTGACCTCAATAGCACTGGTGGCAAGTTAGACCAGAGTTTGCTAAAGAAACAAATAAAACAATTGGTGACTGTTAAATATTATGCAGTGTAGTAAATCAAATGTTGCACCAATAATTGCTAAGAACATACTTGAGAGCTGATTTGCCAAGCACCTTGACGTCAGCGCAGTACTCACGAACTTCATCGGTTGTTAATTGGTGATGAGCAATTTCTTCACTATCAAGCACAATCTGCATGAAAACAATGCCAGCTTGTAAAATAACGATACAAACTGATTCAGAATTTTGCAAACTCGAGCATAACTCTCAAAAAGACTTAATGAACAAAAATAAGAATACTCCAAAGATTATTAGAAATAACAAAGTTGTAGGAACCAAATTTGGTGGACTTCGCAATCAGGTTATATAAACTAAGTGCAGATAAAAGAAACCAACGAGTGTTGGCTGTTATCCGTTAAGTGTATTGAAAGCAGAGCACATTATCAATTGCAGCATACAGAACTAACATAACGACATTACACCATTACAAAATATTCACATACCATTAGTCCTTAAAGGTCTATGGCCACGGTCAAACTCACTCGCGCAATTTATGTAGATTTAACATATATAATATGTTGATTTGAGTTTCAAAAATATACAAAATTAATGCGCAATTTCGAACGAAATGTGGCAATAAGTCACGTTAGGCGAAAAATTCTAATTTACCAGTTCCCCTGGTGACATTGTGAGAATAGACTAGAAACATCATCAATATTAATGGCCTAGCCGGTAACATCAGCAGTCTAGGCTAGGCCATTAATATTCATGATGTTTATTGGCTATTGTGATAATGTCAATATGGCGGCATGTTTTCTACGTGATTTTCAAAGATCAGCGATTTTAAAGGCAAATTTCTCCATGTTGACAAAATGCTTGGTGCTGACATTACTGTCAAAATTATCAGAATGTTATGCAATTTTAGGAAAATGGATAAAATATATTCGTTAATTTTGGTGTCCATGGACCTTTAAGGTAATGTTGGGTTATTATGCGGTTATCCTAATAGCTGGTCCTTCTGCCAGTCCCTTAATACTGGCTCTTAATTTGAAAACAAAAAAGTCAAGAAACCAAAATTAATGTATCCACAGATCCAAAGTAACCACTGTGCCAATTTTCAGATCAAAAAATCACAGGTTAGGATTATAGTTGGACAGCTCTAGACAGACTTTGCATTACATCAGCACTCAACCAAAACATTTTTCTAGCTTAACTTAGAATCTAGAAAAACCGAAGCAGCAATTTCCTTCCAAGTTTTGGCCAGATTGCAATGCTTGATGTAAATCTAGTCAGAACCAGCACTTGCTCAACTTAAAAGAATCACTGCACAAAAGGCAATGTCTCTATCCGCAAATCCACAGACGTACATAATTTGATAGCAAGATTAATATAGAAATCTGGACCTCGGTACAGTTGGCAAGCAGCTTCCAGTGATTGTCAGCTTCGATGTATTTGGATGCCAACAGCTTGTTTTCTAGTGTGTAGTTACTGGACGGATAGCCTTCTGCTTTCCTGCAACACAGCTATATGTGTATACTATATATCTAATGTTGTCATAAAAAATTGACCAAATTAAATAACCATGTAAAGATTATTCAGCTGAACTAATGATTCATCATCATCAAGCACGTGCCCCGAGCTGGAGCGTAGCGGTTTCCACGAGGTGCTTCCAGTGTTCTCGATCCTGGGCCTATTTCCAAGCCGAGTTGAGACCAAGATTATGAGGCTGGAAATCTGTTCCCAGGGTACGTAGCCACGTGTGGCAAGGGCGTCTGGGTCTCCGGGAGGGCGCTTCCAATCTATGGGCAGGCCTCGAATTGACATTTTGAGTGCTCTGGAGATGTTAAGTGATGCATCCGTCCTTGCCACGTGACTGAAAAGTCGAAGCCGTCTTCTCTGAATCAGCTGAGACAGCTGCGGCGGTGAGCCAGCTTGAAATCGAACTGTGGCATTGGCTACATGATCCACGTATGATATACTAAAGTAAAATTGTAACTTTCATATACAGATAATATTGCTATCTGTCTCTTTGCAAAATGACAAGACAGAGATCAATTGCCAAACAAAAAATAGAAAACGGAAAAATTGCTGAACATTCCTTAAAAAGCTGGTTCAAAAAAATAAAAACTACTAGTTACAACAAGAAATTTGAGCTAATGCTCAGGAGATGTGCGAAAGCCTACAGCAATTCCGGTTCAGTAGTTTAGCTGAAAATTGGGGTGTTCACGCAAAGTTAATATACAAATACCAAATTCTCTATCTGAATCGCATAACGATAGTTCGGTGGCGCCACCTTGTCAATGACATAGACTTGTGTCGCAGCCCGAAATCGCCAATAAAACATTAAACCCCCTATTTTGGTGTTCAAAATCATACAAGGTCATTGAATTTGGCGCCAATAGAGAGCCAGTGTACAACTTCTATTAGCGATTAATAGTAACCTAGGCCCTATCTTGCACTGTTACTGAGATACAGCAACTTATTGGCTAAAAATCGCAAATTTTGCCCACCCCCCTCTCATTTAGCACCCTCGTTTGGGGTGACCCCCTTCGAATTTATGGAAAAGCTTTAAGGTTCCTGAAACTAGAGTCTTCCAGGCAGCCGACAGTGAAGATTTGGTGATTCTAGCTTGCACAGCTTTTGACTAATCCACCCGTGTGACAGACAGATGGACAGACAGACGGACGGACAGAATTGCGATGGCCAAGATGCGCTGAAAGTGGCAGCTGCTTTCGCACGTAAAAAACTGAACTAACAACTGAACAATTGAAGTAATAAAAAATTAGGAACAATAATGCAGCTAAATAACTACAAACTTTTTTAATTAATAGCACTTAAGCAGTTAAATGAATTAAGCTAGAAACAAATAAAAACATCAATTAAGCCCAGAAAAAATCTTATAACTGTCATGCTTATGAGTAAAATATTGCTACCTGATACAAAACAGTACACAAACCGTTTGATTTTTTCTGGGTGAGTGAGATTAATTGCATCGGAGTCAGGCTCCATCTGAACCTCACTGAATATATATTTACTGTCCAGCATTTTCGGGTCGATCTTGTCTGGTGCTAAGTAATGTTGGCAGACAACAAAGATTTCGGCTGACTCGTTTCTTGATGCCTGCGGCTTTGTTGCAAACACTTTGCGAAACAACTGGTGAAAAACCCACAGCAGCGAATTGTAGTCTTTTGAGCGAAAAACCTTCGTGATGAACCAGCCGCCCTTGCGAAGAAATTCAGTTGCTAGTTTGAGAGCTTTCAGGGTCAGTATAGCTTAAACAAACAATCAACCATGCAGAATTAAAACAAATAACAACTGTTCCTTGTAACATATACCTTACATTAAACAAAAATGCTAACATAATAACTAGTCTAGCTACAAAGATATTAAGCAAAAGATATCACAGTTATAAACAAAGTAAGCAAAGAAACAACAAGTTAAATATTTGCCTAACAAGAAATTTCAGCTAATGCTCATGAGACACGCGAAAGCCTATAGCAGTTTCTGTTCACAATTTGTCTTAGTCTATATCCTGCCATTTCGTCGGAATTCAATCTTGAAGAGTGCGCCGCAGCCGAAGATCGTAAAAATCAATAAAAACCCCAAATTTTGGGAGGTTCAATGTCTTTTAAAGTCATCGATATTGATACAACTAAAAAGCCTGTCAGTAGTCCTTGTTATGATAGGCAGCATGACATGCCCATCTGCAACCGTTTTCACGAAAAACTGGTCAACAGCGGTATAATAAGGACTTTTGCAGGTCTACCGCTCTTTGATGCCCTTGTGCGCAGGCTTCCTTGAACCAAGAAAATTGAGACTTGGACCATCAAAATCTACATTCAATGTTAAAAATTTTATATCCAGCTTGTAATTGTCTATCTCTGTTGATTTCGGCGCAATTCTCTGTTGAAATGTGCCTTGATGCCCAAAATCGCCAAAAAATCCATAAAAACGTCTATTTTGGTGTTCTAGGTCATTGCTCTCGATGCCAATCAAAAGCCTGTGTACAACTTCTTATTAGTGATTAATGGTAACCTAGGCTGTATCTCGCACCATTTCCAAGACACAGCAACTTATTGGCTAAAAATTGCAAGTTTTTCCTACACTCCTCTCCCATTCAGTGCCCTCACTCAGTGTGACCTCTTTCGAATTTACGGAAAAGCTTCACGGATCCTGAGACTAGAGTCTTCCAGGCAGCCGATGGTGAAGAATTGGTGATCCTAGCTCGTACCATTTTTGACTGATCCACCCGTGTGACAGATGGACAAATGGACAGACAGATGGACAGACAGAACTGTGAGTAAAGATGTAGAATTTTCATCAATGTTTAACTAAGTCATTTTGCAGATGCTCTTTCTAACACCAAACACACAGCACTAAAACAATGACATCAAATACATCAAACGTGTATGTTTAACCAACATTCACAGAACCAAGAACGAAACAATGGCAGCCATTAGCAAATTAGGCCTAATCAAGAGATTCCAAAATCTGTGAATGCATCACTGCAGAAAAAAACGTATCGCAGACATCTTACAACCAACATACAAACAATGGCTACAAGTACCTTGCTGAAAAGCATCATGCAGCCAGCTCTTGCCAACATTAGGAGCACCGTCATGTAGGACAACATCAGCCTTCCATGTCTGCAAGTGCTTCGACAATGCCTGTAATAAAGTTTTACATTACAACCCACTATGAACAGCAACGCAAATGATAAGCACAGATATCCATGATGACCTGATAAGGAACTTGCTGATATAGGCTAACAAAAAGCTTGGCAACAATAATTCTACAAAGCTGACTAACTTAAAAACAGTATGTCAACTAAATAAAAAAATAAATTTGAGTGTCTGATAACAAGTAGTACACAAACTAATAACAAAGGTCCAGAAAAACAAAAGTACAGTTAAAAAAGTCGGGGATGTTTTTTTTGAGACAAATGTATACAGTAGCAGTCTCACTACTATCTATGATCGCAATTATGTACAAGTACAGCAACAATCATAGAATACTAAGAAAAATAATATAATTATAACAGATGAACTACAAACCTGTCTACATTTTTCTGAGGTGATGTCTTCCTGATATGTTGTAACATTGTGTATTGGTTTTATTGGAACGAGGTCAATACCTAAACACGCACCTGTAGCCCATAGATGGGTATCCCAGTGTATTTCATGACTTCTTGACACTGGCCAGCTGAATAGGGGAGGGTTGGAATGAGCTGAATACCACACCACAACGACGGGGGGGAAGTGGTGGGAAGGAAACAGGCAGCAGCCAGAGCCTCTAATGCTGACGGCCGTGCAGCAGCTGTAGCAGTGCCAGCAGCGAACACCGGTCTCTGCTACTGATAGCTTGTTGACTTAAGTGATTAAAATGACCTCACCCTTCCCATCTTTTCCCCCTTCACTCAGTCGTCATGTAATTTCTTGCAACTGTGATGTGAACTCTAAACTTTGCCTACTTACAGACGTCTGTGTCTGCGTGCTATTTCAGCTATTGCCGTACATTAAAATAAGTCAGGTGGCATGTGCCGGTGGCATCTGCGTGATACTGCAGGCACAGTATGTCACATGATATCATAGTGACCAGATATGGGCTTATCGATATAATCCCTACTGGTGGTTAACCAAACTTCTCAGTAACAACTGATCTGCTGTCACCTGGCCAAGAAGTCTAATAGTACAATGCTACATTAAATTACAAATGAGTCAGTAGGCTTCATACAAAAATTAACCACAAATGATGACACTTGAATAAATTTTTTTGGTCGATTTGTTAATACTATATCAGAAAAGCTAATCTCAATTCACACAATCACCCATACAACAGATTACACAGAATTATGACTGATGACAAGACACACTGATTGGCTCAGTTGCTATGCCAAATGGCTGACAGTTAAGCCACCCATCAACTTATCGACCATAAGCTAATGCTCAAAGTATCAAGTATGAGGCTACACATACACAGAATCTCTGATAACAATGCAGCTCACCAATGACAATGCTCGACACTGGCATCTGCTGTGCTGCCACCTGCAGCCAGCCACCTGGAGCAGCACACAGGTCAATACATACACGAGATGACTGCAGAAATTCATATTTCCGATTCAGCTGCAACAGCTTAAAAGCTGCACGCGATCTGAAACCTACAAATGAACACGTATACATTATTCAACATCACTCAAATACAACAGAGATATAGCATTTGTCAATATGTTATTCACAACTATAAACTTAACTTAAAACCCTAAACTCATACACCACAAATTTAACCTTTTTGTAGTCATCATAATATGCCTAATAATACGTGTGAACACATGATCAACATGTAGACACTGAAGTTTAACTATATCACGAGCAAAACAACACTAATTCTACCTATTTCAGTCACTTCTGAAGCAATCTGGGGTGGCAGAGCTAATGTAAATTTTTACCGCAATTTTTAAATGTTCTAGCAGCTTTCAGACTGTTTTGTACTAATATTGTTTGAATAAAGCATGCAAAAGCAAAGAAAAGTTGTATTGGCAAATAATTAAGAAAAATGCAGAATTTCATAATTTCATGCTTCTTGTGGTCCCGGTAAATGGCTACAGAAATTTTTGAAAATTTGAAATTTTTTTTCATAAAGTGGAACACTGCTGATATAGAGCCGAATCAAAATTCAGAATTTCAAAAAAATCATAGGGGTTTGATGCACCTAGCAAATATGTGAGACTGATACAATTTGTGGGATAAATCAGATCTAAGGCTCTATTTTCTAACGCTAGATTTAAAGCTAACGCTATAGGATTAGCGCTATTTCCTGACTGTAGATGCGCTCTGCATTTCTACTGCTATTTAGACG